>ULUI01090557.1_pt1 | contig 224598 bp, 161 predicted proteins | sample 1958371 | NCBI WGS metagenome assembly ULUI01 (sample SAMEA4835756, study PRJEB28245) | human gut metagenome | biome: gut microbiome; material: fecal sample | place: Denmark | collected 2008
ATAATATACAGCGAATAGGTTATCAGGCCTTCAGTGACTGTGAACAATTAACTAAAGTTGCCTATGTGGGGGAAATGAAAACGGCTGATTGTATGGTAGAAATAGGAGCGTTTCAGAATTGTACGTCTTTGACTTCTTTTGCATTTCCTCGGAGTCTTTCTGAAGTTCAAGGATGGACTTTTGTAGGTTGCAGAAAGTTGAAAGAAATAACCCTTCCTAAATCGGTGAAGAAAGTGGGAGACCAGGCGTTAAGAACAAATTCTACTGTAGAAACAATTACTTTTGAGGGAGAGGAAGCACCGGAACTTACAGGTAATCCATTCCCATTTAAGGAGAATATACTGAAAATAATGGTTCCTTCAGGTAAATCGGAGGCCTATAAAGCGAAATGGGGCTCTTATGAGAGCTATCATTCCAAGATAGAAGAAAAGTCCTGAATAAATCATATTAAAAAAACAACAGCGTGTACGAATTTCCTGGTGAAGTTCGTACACGCTGTTGTTTTTTTAATACGAAGCACTGGCTTTGATACCTGCTTCTTCTACGAGTCTTGCTATGCGGTCTAATTCTTCCTTAGTTGCTTTTTTAAGCTTTTGGTCGGGAGTTTCCCTATCGATGGTATAAATCATTACCTGGCGGGGATTTATTTGCTTGACTACTTCCAGCCAGGGAAGTACGTATTTATCGGAGGTGTTATCCACATCTTTTCCGTCTTCCGTGGTACCTTTCATGAAAATAGTCTGAATAATCAGGTTCCCTTTAAATGCTTTCAGGCCTTCAATGATATTTTCCACCTCATAGTGTCCGGTAGGACGGTCCACTGTCCGGATATAATCCATGTCCACAGTATCCAGTTTCAGAATGTTGTTGTCTACTTTGTTAAGTGCGGCAAACACTTTCGGGTTGTGGATAAGGGTAGCATTGCTCAGTACGCTGACCTTAGCATTGGGGAAATATTTGTCGCGCAGGGCCAGTGTATCTTCAATAATCTCTGGAAAATAAGGATTGGCAGTCGGCTCTCCGTTGCCGGCAAAAGTCAGTACATCTGGAAAAGGACCGTTTTCTTTCATCTCGGCCAGACGCTTTTCGAGTGCTTCACGTACGGCTTCACGTGTCTGTACCTTTTGTCTGGGGCGGAAATCCTTGTTGTATCCACATTCGCAATAGATGCAGTCGAATGTACAGAATTTACCGTCTCCCGGAAGCAGGTTGATTCCGAGAGATACGCCGAGTCGGCGGCTATGGACGGGGCCGAATATAGGGGCCGGATAAATAATGGTTGACATAAGCGTTACAAATTATCTTCCTCTTACAATTTTTTTGATGTCATTCAGTTTGTTCAGAGCTTCCAGCGGTGTCAGGTTGTTTACATCCAGGTTCAGAATTTCATCCCTGATTTGGCAGAGTACGGGGTCATCCAACTGGAAGAAACTGAGCTGTATTCCGTCGGATGCAGTCTGTTTGCTGGGCTGTCCTTTGGCTGAAATACCTTCCTGACGGTTTTCCGCTTCCAGCTGGTGCAATATTTCGTCGGCACGTTTGACAATGTATTTCGGCATACCGGCCATTTTGGCTACGTGGATACCAAAGGAGTGTGCACTTCCGCCTCTTTCCAGCTTGCGAAGGAAAATGACTTTGTTGTCCACTTCTTTGACCGATACGTTGTAATTCTTTATGCGTTTGAACTGAGCTTCCATGTCGTTCAGTTCATGGTAGTGCGTTGCAAAAAGGGTACGTGCGCGGGCTTTCTTGTGTTCATGAATATGCTCCACGATAGCCCATGCAATGGAAATACCGTCGTAGGTGGAAGTTCCTCTTCCCAATTCATCAAAAAGCACCAGGCTTCTCGGAGAAATGTTGTTGAGGATATTGGCTGCCTCGTTCATTTCGACCATGAACGTAGATTCTCCTACAGAAATGTTGTCGCTGGCACCTACACGGGTAAAAATTTTATCTACAAGGCCGATGTGCGCACTTTCGGCAGGGACAAAGCATCCAATCTGCGCCATCAGGGTGATGAGGGCAGTCTGTCGGAGCAAAGCCGACTTACCGGCCATGTTCGGTCCGGTGATAATAATGATTTGCTGCTCTTCCGTGTCGAGATACACATCGTTGGCAATGTATTTTTCTCCCGGTGGTAATTGTTTCTCAATAACCGGATGACGGCCCTGACGAATGTCAAGCACATCATCGTCCACCACATTCGGACGGATGTATTTATTGGCACGAGCCACGTTGGCAAACGACAGCAGGCAGTCCAGGCGTGCTATCTGTGTGGCATTGATCTGGATGGCAGGAATAAATTCGGCCAGTTCACAAACCAGTTCGTTATATAACTTGGTTTCTAAAATCAGAATCTTGTCTTCTGCTCCTAAAATCTTTTCCTCGTATTCTTTCAGTTCCTGAGTAATGTAACGTTCTGCATTGACCAGTGTCTGCTTGCGAATCCATTCTGCAGGGACTTTATCCTTGTGTGTGTTACGTACCTCGATGTAATATCCGAATACGTTGTTATAGGCAATCTTCAGACTGGGAATGCCTGTCAGTTCGCTTTCTCTCTGTTGTATCTGCAACAGATAATCTTTTCCGGAATACGCAATTTTACGAAGCTCATCCAGTTCGGCATTTACTCCGTCGGCAATCACGCCTCCTTTGTTGACCAGCAGGGGAGGGTCGTTCTGAATTTCTTTAGCTATTTTATCGCGGATAGATGCGCACAGGTTGAGTTGCTCACCGATACGGCGCAAGCTCTCGTTATCTGCATTCAGGCAGGCATTTTTGATGGGCTCGATAGCTTGTAAGGCCGTTTTCAGTTGTACGACTTCTCGAGGAGAAATACGTCCTACGGCAGCTTTGGAACAAATACGCTCCAAATCGCCAATCAGATGAAGTTTCTCTTCGACGAATTCCTTGAATTCCGGCTCCCGGAAAAAGAATTCCACCACATCCAGACGTTCGTTGATAGGTTTGATTTCTTTCAACGGGAATACAATCCAGCGTTTCAGCATTCTGGCTCCCATCGGGCTGATGGTGTGGTCGATAATATCCAGCAGGCAGGTACCGCCTTCATTCATGCTGCCCACAAGTTCCAGACTGCGTACCGTAAATTTATCCAGGCGTACGAAACGGTCTTCTTCAATGCGTGACAAAGAAGTGATGTGTCCAATCTGGTAGTGCTGGGTCATGTCAAGATACTGCAGGATGGCTCCGGAAGCAATGATGCCGTTATGAAGATTTTCCACTCCGAAACCTTTGAGGTTTTTGGTTTCGAAATGCTTCAGTAACTTTTCCTTTGCAGACGTTTCATTGAATACCCAGTCTTCCAGTTCGAACGTAAAGAATTTGCTACCGAAGTTTCCTTCGAACATGGGTTTCTTTCCGCGTTCAAAAAGCACTTCTTTAGGCGCAAAATTATTTAATAGTTTGTCGATGTAGTCAGTAGGTCCTTCGGCGGTGAGAAATTCACCGGTAGAAATATCCAGGAAAGATATACCACAGGCTGTTTTTCCGAAATACACGGCAGCCAGGAAGTTGTTTTCCTTGTAAGAAAGCACATTGTCGTTGATGGCTACTCCCGGTGTGACCAGTTCCGTAATTCCGCGTTTGACAAGCTTTTTAGTTGTCTTCGGATCTTCCAGCTGGTCGCAGATAGCGACTCTTCGTCCCGCACGAATCAGTTTAGGCAGGTAGGTATCGAGTGCATGATGGGGGAAACCCGCCATCTCCACCGTTTTGCTTTGACCGTTGGCACGTTTTGTCAAGGTGATTCCTAAAATCTCAGCAGCTGCTACAGCATCTTCCGAGTAAGTTTCATAAAAGTCGCCACACCTGAATAGCATGATGGCATCCGGGTGTTTTGCTTTCAAGTCGAAATATTGCTTCATCATCGGGGTCAGTACAACCTCATTGTCTTTTGCCACGGTTCAGTCCTTTCTTTTTTAGTTAATGATATTCCTTGCAAAGATACTTTAAAAGGCCGAGATAGGAAAAGATATTTTGAGGGGATAGGATTTTAATTCGGTTTAAAAAATAAAAAAAGGGGAAAGGCGGAAAGAGGAAAAATATTTAGTTTTGCAAAAACTAAATATGAATGGATATGAAGGAAATTAGTGTGTCTGAATTGCAGGACAATATGTTTGATGCCATTGGCAAAGAGTGGATGCTGGTGACAGCCGGTACGCAGGAAAAGTTTAACATGATGACCGCCAGTTGGGGAGGAACCGGTATTTTATGGGGAAAGCCAGTTGCTTTCATCTTTATTCGTCCGGAACGTTATACATACGAGTTTATCGAAGAAGGAGATAAGCTGACCTTGTCTTTTTTAGGAGAAGAGCATAAAGAGGTACATAAAATCTGTGGTTCCAAATCAGGCCGGGATATGGATAAAGTAGCTGCTTCAGGCTTGAAACCTTATGTAATGGAAGATGGAACCATTTCGTACGAACAGGCACGTCTGGTTTTGGTGTGCAAGAAATTATATGCAGACATGATTCAGGAGGATAAGTTTGTGGATAAGCTGTTAATAAACCGTTGGTATGGTGAGGGACATGGTAATTTACATAAGATGTATATTCTTGAAATACAACATGTTTATGTGAAATAACAGTTTATAAACAGGTTGTGAATAATAAAAAACCGCTTTATGAGAAATTTGCTCATAAAGCGGTTTTTATTATCAGAAAAATAAGAATTATTCTTCCGTATCTTCAGGTGTGTCCGAAGCATCTTTTTTACTTGGAAGAATGCCTAAAATCTTCTGTTTCTCTTCCAGGTGACTGGCGTACAGTCCGTCGATGATACCGTCGGCAAGTCCGATTACAGGTACATAAATATGCGTAGCATGAATAATGTCTGCAATGGTCAGGAATATATTGCCAGCCGGAACGATTACGTCGGCCCGGTCGGGTTTGAGCTGGTATTTTTCCATTCGTTCTTCTACAGATAGCTTGTTCAGGCTTTCATGCAGTTTGTGCAGTACTTCCACTGTAATTCGCTGCTTTTTCTTGTCTTTCTTTTCGGCCAGACGATAAAGTTTGTTGATGTTTCCACCCGAACCGATGATGTTCGTACCAGGGTAAGAAATAGCCAGTTCCTGCATGTCCTTTTTCAACCGTTCCCATTCAGTTTCCTTTACGGCATTGTTCAGAATACGTACCGTACCGATGTTGTACGAACGGCTGCATACGAGTTCTCCTTGCGAGAGCAAGTTGATTTCGGTACTACCTCCACCCACATCCACATACATATAGTTTCCGTTACGGTCTTCCATGCATTCAATGTGGTTGTTGTATATCATTTTGGCTTCTTCCTGTCCGTCAATGATTTCAATGCGGATTCCCGTTTTCTTTTTGATGCGTTTGATAATATCTTTTCCGTTCTTTGCATCACGCATGGCAGAGGTGGCACATGCACGGTAGTCTTCCACATCGTAGATTTTCATCAGGTGATGGAACACTTTCATCAGACGGAGCATGTTCTTTTCCTTGGTTTCGGAAATTTTCCCCATCGCAAATACGTCAAATCCCAGACGCAGAGGGACACGCAATAGAAGCACTTTTGAAAAGAAAACCTTTCCTTGTTCGTCTTCTTCTACACATTTGATGAGCAATCTTACTGCATTCGAACCAATATCAATGGCTCCATAGTACGTCTTGCAGTCTTTTAGCATATTGTCCATAATATCACATTTAAGTTATTGTTCATTTTCGGCCAGGTAATAATTGTAGAGCGCTTCCTGTGAGCGGAAAGGAGCTTCTTCCGTTTCTTCACTCCAGAACAGATTGTCGCCTGCACCGTCTACTATACGTCCCTGCAGGGTATCCTTCAGGCCGTATTCTACAATGCGTTTCATTTCTCCCTTGATGGCCGGATCGTAGACCGGAGTAATCACTTCGATGCGGTGATCCAGGTTGCGAGGCATCCAGTCGGCAGAACCTAAGTATATCTTTTCTTCTCCTCCGTTGGCAAAGATGAAAATGCGTGAATGTTCCAGATAGCGGTCGATGATGCCATGAATCCGGATGTGTGTGCTGACATCGGGTACATTGGTAATCAGTGAACAGTTGCCACGTACTACCAGGTCAATATCTACGCCTGCTTCCGAAGCTTCATACAGTTTTTCTACCATAATCGGGTCGGTAATGTGATTGATTTTTATCTTGATGTAAGCAGGTTTTCCGGCTTTCTTGTTCTTTATTTCATTGTTGATTAATGTCACAAACTTGTTTTTCATCTCATTAGGTGAAACAAGCAGCTCCTTGAATCGTATCTGAGTGTAAGGACGTTCAATGAATTCGAATACCTGATTTACATCCTTCACGATTTTGGGATAAGCTGTCATCAGCATGCAGTCTGTGTACATCTTGGCGTTTCCTTCGTGGAAGTTTCCGGTACTGATACAAGCAATATCCGGTCCGCTTTTCATTTCAATGTGCGTAATCTTGGAGTGAACCTTCAAGCCTTCTACACCGAAAATCACCTTGATGCCGGCATCCTGCATTTTCTTTGACCAGTTGATATTGGATGCTTCGTCGAAACGAGCCAGCAATTCAATGACTACGGTTACCTTCTTTCCGTTACGGGCTGCTCCGATAAGGGCTTTTACTACCTTTGATTCTTTAGCCAGACGGTAGAGCGTAATTTTAATGCCTGTTACCTGCTTGCTGACAGCCGCTTCCTGAAGCACGCGGATAAAGGAGTCGAAATTGTGATAAGGCACATGAATAAAACGGTCTTTTTCCTGAATCTTTTTCAACAGACTTTCCGGTCCGTCAAGTTCTTTTTTCAGGATAGGAGGCCATTTCGGGTATTTCAAGTTGCTGTGTCCACAATCCGGGAATTTCATTAAGTCCTTGTGATTCTGGTAACGTCCGCTTTCAATTACTGTGTCCAGACTGTCAAGTTCAAGTTTTTTCAACACCCTTTTCAACAGGTCTTTCGGCATGTTGTTATCATAGATTACGCGAAGAGGTTCTCCTTTTTTACGGCTCTTTACCCCTTTTGAAATCTTTTGAAGTGTACCGGTGCGCAGGTCGTTGTCAATTTCCATTTCCGCGTCGCGGGTAAACTTAAAGGCATAGGCTTCGTATTTGTCGTATCCCAGTCCTTCGAACACCAGCGGAAGACAGCAGCGGATGACGTCGTCCAGATACATCAGATAACTTTTATTTTCATGATCCGGTAGTTGCACAAAACGTCCGCAAATATTTACCGGGAGTTCCAGAAAAGCATAGTCCGCTATTGGCTTGTTGCCGTTCTTGCTTACCTTTACGGCCAGGTAGATATTTTCATCGTTTTCGTAATCCAATAACTTAACGGCTGAGAACCATACGGGCACAATAAGTCCATTCAGCTTTTCTTTATAGAAAGACTGGATGAACTGTAGTTGTTCGGGAGTAACCTCCGAATTGGATACCAGATAAATATTTTCTTTTTTCAGATCCTCTGTCACACTGCTTACAGCTTCTTCGTAATCCTTTACGTAACGTGCGTTCAGTTTTCCGATTTGCTTAAGCAGTTTTTTTGCTTTTTCTCTTTCCTTGGCAGCCGATTTATCCATGCACTCAGCAATGCGGCTTTGAGAAGCTACTCTGACACGGAAAAATTCATCCAGGTTGTTGGAATAGATGCCAAGAAAGGCCATTCGTTCCAGCAATGGCACATGACTTCGGGTTGCTTCCTGCAGGATTCTGCGGTTAAAGTACATCCAACTGATGTCTCTTTCCAAATAAGGCTTTTCTTTTTTTCTATTTCTTGTTACCATAAAATCACTTTTTTTGCAAAGAAAAGGATTTTATGTTACAATATGATTTCAGAACGATTATTTAGATTTTTTTACACAAACTCTTCTACTAGATACATTCCTTGCAGGGTATTTTGCGGAGCAAATCGCTCTATTTCATTCAATATGATGTATTCTGCTGATTTCACCCATTCCACAAACAGGCGGTTTGGTTTGTAGTTTTGAGAAAAACGCAGTAAGTTACTCAAGTTAAAATTGTGGTCGATGATACCTGCTCCGTTCTGCATGGCATCGAAAGCATTACACTCTTGTTCAATATGTGCCGGTACCATCAGGATGGGTTTTCCTAAATACATGGCTTCGCACACCGATTCGAATCCTGCCGTGCTGGCGTATGCCTTGCAGCCTGCCATCTGGCGAAGAAACTCTATATCGTCAAGTTGATAGAAAGAAAGTGTGGAGTCTATTTTTTTCACAGGTTCTTCTTCCCAATGGTCCCAGAAAAAGCGGAGAGGGGTATCCGGATGTTTTTTATGCCAGTTCAGAATATTTTCAGAGAATCCCGCATTCAGCATATACCCATGGATGTAGTTGCCTGGTTTACTTTCCTGCTGCAATACATCTTGTCGCAACAAAGGAGGAACCACGCTGATGTGCTGATGATTGTCTTCTGGCATGGAACGGAAGGAGAGGGCCAGTTTTTGTGAGGAACCCAATGCAGTCAGTCGTGTAAAGAAATTCAGGAAAAACAGACTGCATTTGTTCTTTTTGGGTAATTTGAATTGGTTGTGAAGGAACAGGTACTGATGACCGATACAGATTTGAGGTACTGCCGGACGGAAAAAGAAATAAGTCAGTCCGGTCAATAATTCATAGAAGTTGATGACCAGTTCGGCACCGGTTTCTTTGATATGCCGGTTAATATAGCATATACTTTCTGCATATTCCGGTACTTTCAACAAGTTATATAAGATGCTTCGTGTCAGGTTTACCCGTTTGTTGGTGTGGGTAGGCAGGAAATTGGGGCTGATAAACTGTTTGACAGGAGCCTGGATGTTCCGGATAAAAAATCCCGGAAGCCGTCTGGATTCACTTTTTCCGACGAGCACTTCTACCACCTCGTGTCCGTTGCTTCTAAGCAGTCTCTCCATCGAAATGGCTTGCGTGAGGTGTCCTCTTCCTTCTCCCTGAACGATAAATAAGATTTTCATGATGCGATAGGTATTAGCGGTATGACATTGTTTTCTTCAGGTTTCGTAGCCTGCTGTTCCAATTCGGTGTAATAGATTACTTTCCATTCCCCGTTTTCGTCTTCAGTAAGTGCCGACATGGTTTCTACCCAGTCGCCTGAGTTCAGGTAGTGTATCTGGTCGATCATGCGGTTTTCCGGATGGTGGATATGACCGCAGATAACCCCTTCGCACTGACGGTTCTTCGCGAAGTCTACCAGTACGTTCTCAAAATCAGAAATATAGGATACGGCAGATTTTACTTTCTGCTTAATGGCCTGTGAAAGTGAATAATAAGGTTTTCCTTTTCTTACGCGATAGCGGTTGTACTGGCTGTTGAGCCACAGCAGGAGCGTATAGCCTATATCTCCCAATTTAGCCAGCCATTTCATGCTGGTAGTTACCTTATCGAACACATCGCCGTGTGTTACGAAATAATGCTTTCCATTGCTTTCCAGTATATAATCTTTTGTAATGGTCAGGTTGGTGAATTGTAGTGGAGCAAGATTGTCAAGAAAATCGTCATGATTGCCGCGGATATAAATGATTTCCGTACCGTGTTTTTCCATCATTTTCATGATGATTTTAAAAAAGTGCGTATGTTCCGCTTTCCATTTGCTGATGCCGGATTTCTGCAGATGCCATCCGTCGATGATGTCACCGTTCAGAATCAGTCGTCCGCAGTCTACTCTACTAAGAAAATCGCTGATTTGGTTTACTTTCGAATGGGTAGTTCCCAAATGAATGTCCGACACCACAATGGTCCGGTAATAAGGTCTTTCTTTCATGCTTCATGTTTTTCTTAACGCTGTACAAAAGAAGGGAATGTATATTACAAGGGTATGACTGTCAAATGAATAACTTGTTTCAACAAGCGAGAAGACGGAGCAAGAAGAAAGCCATTCCTGCGTCCCACAGAAATGGCTTTTGAGAAATGACTAAATATCGGCAATTTACTTACAATGTGCGTTTTTTCAATATAGTATCAGGCTATATCTTCCATGTAGAAAATAGAATTGAATTCATTATAGAATTCTTCTGCCGCGGTTTCCAGATTTTCCAGTGCTTCTTCTTCAGTTTCACCGTATGCAAAGCATTGTTCATGATTGCACAGGTAAGCGTAATATTCACCGTCGGGCGTACATTCTACTACATATTTGTCTGCAACTGTTTCCATAATAATCTCCTTTTTTAAAGTCTGCCCAAAGGTCAGTGTTTTTTATTACAGAAAAGTTGCTATGTAGTTACGTTTACATGAAGTTACGTATCTGTATTACAGGTTACAAAATAATGAAACGAAGAAAGGCACGCTGAGGTTAATCAGAATACCATGCAGGATGGCCAGCGGAATAGCATCTTTTCCGGAGTATTTGGTGATGGCGGCCAGCAGAATGTCGGAAGAGCCAATGCCTGCTGCTGAAATGGGAGCCAGACGTCCAAAATATTTCCGGATGAAAGGTGCACCGACCAGTGCGGTCATTTCACGGAAGATATTGGCCAGCAAGGCAATTGTTCCCAATTCCGTGGCTACTTGCAGTCCCATGCTCGGTGTCTTGAGCTGTGTGATGAGGACCGATGAAATGGAATAATACGCAAATCCGCTGCCTACTGCCATGCAGTCGAACACACTCCACTGGCTCAAAATAAAGCCGGCGATGGCAGAAAAAAGAAACGTACCTGATACTGTGGCAATGGGGACGAGCAGCATCTTGAAATTAAATTGCGCGACAAATCCTTTTAAATCTTGATTACCTCCCAGGTTCATTCCTAGCAGGAGCATCAATACATAAAGTACTTTTACTGACATTTCATGAATGTCGAATCCGATGGTATAAAAATAGCCGATGAGGCATCCCATCAGGAAAAATATCAGAATTAAAAGACTACCCTTCACGGTTTGCTCCTTTCTTAAAGAAAAAGTGAGACACAAGGAGAGCGGCTACAGAGCTTCCCAGCAGACTCAGCATGGAGATGATGGCTGCCTGCTGGCAGAAATAACTCAGGTTGCCAATGATAAGTTTGTTTGTTCCGATAGACAGTCCCAAAATAAAAAGTAACAGACAAACTACGATTTGTATCAGTACGGGTATCTTATGAATGCTTTGTTTACGGCGCAAAGGATAGCCTATAAGGACTCCTACAGCCATTATAGAAATAAAAGTGAACATGAAAATTGTTGATTATAAAATGAAACATAGAAATTTTTTCTCTCGCCAGGAATCCTTTCTATGGCACGTTTGTAAAGTTAAATGACCGGATAGACCAGATAATTTTCATACTATACTTTCAAATTATAAGTTTTTGTGTGGTTAAAATCGGGCGCGAAGGTATAACTTTTCTCTGAAAGTCAGAAATTTTATGCAATAAAAAACTTTATGTATAATAAATAGGTAATATTATGTGTGTTTTAGTTTTAAGTTGTTTCTTTTTGTGTGGTTTTAAATTAGTAGAAATAAGGATGGAAGTATAATTATATATGGCTTATCCTGATTGAAAGCCTAAAATAATTTCTATTTTATTGCTAAAGTTGGTTGGTCTTCTGTTAAATTGAAATCCATTAGGGAAAGAATGTGGAATATAAAGTGTTTTTGTGTGAAAATATTGGGGCTGAAGTGTAAAATCTATGTGCTTGAGTTGAAAACATAAAGGTGATGATATTACATGAAAATCATTTGTGTCTCTTTATATCTACTGTATTTTTTTAAGCTTATGCGAAAATTTTGTTTGCATCAAATTATAATAAAACCAGGATATTAATATGGATTTTGTTTGTTTTTTTATATTAAATAACTAAATTTGTTTTTGTGATTTTCATTTCTTATCTATTATTTTAAATCGTATTACAGATGGAAACAAAGCAGAAGTTTTTGCAGTTACAATTTTGTATGCTGCTTGTAGTGTGTACGTTATTGCCCGATTGGGGATCGTTAGTGGGGTCATTAATTGGTATGCCAGACTTTGACATTCCAGTGTTCTGTTGCCAAATTGTTGGAATTGTGGGAGGTGGATTAGCACTTTATTCGTTTTATAAGGCATTAGGGAAAGAATTACCTGTACCTTTTTTAGGGATAGCAGGTGGTGGACTTTTTATTGCTTTACTGACTTTGATTCCTAGTACACCTATGTGGTTGGATTATGTGAGCTTGATAGCTTTATTGATAGCTGTATTTATGGCGAAAGGAAGTCTTGGTATTCAATGGAATAATCCAGGAAGTCAAGGGGCTTATTTTATTTTATTAGCTATTTTGCTGCATGTGTATGACAGTATTGGGGATAATACATTGACGGCTATAGCTGCTTTATTAGGATTGATTCTTTATTTGGTAGGATTGGGTAAGCTAAAAGCAAATCTTGATACAGATGGAGCTAAGGGAGCTTCTCGTTTGAAAATTGCTGTTATCTTGGGAATTGTAGCTGTGGTATTTGGTTGGATTCCATTATTGGGAGGCATTATTGCCGGTATTTTATTGATAATTGGTTTTATTTTTGAGTTCTTAGGTTACGGTTCAATGAAACAGTCGGCTTCATTAGGAGCAGATGGCCAAAAAGGAGCTGGATATTTGCGTAACAGTATGATTGTTTTATTGGTGGGAGCTTTTATTGATCTATTTCCTTTGACAGGACTTATAGTGGGACTTATTTCATTAGTAGCACTTTGGCTTGTATTTAAAGGTTGGAATCTTATTCTTTTAGGAATGGAGGTTGAAAAGGAAGCTGAAATCGAAAATTGATAAATATTTAGATAGAAAAAGAAAAGCCCTAAGAGATTCTCTTAGGGCTTTTCTTTAATTGGTTGTTGGACTACCAGGATTCGAACCTGGACAAACAGAACCAAAACCTGTTGTGCTACCATTACACCATAGTCCAAACTTTTTGGTGTTTTCCTCAGAAAACGCTGCAAAGATAAGCGTTTTTATGAATACCTTCCAAATAATTTCTGACTTTTTTTCTGTTTCTGATGGGAATCCTTACCTTTGTTTGCAAAACAACTTAGCTTATGAGGAAAAAAATATTGTGCACATTGTTGCTGGGGACTACTTTTGCACATGCCATGGCGGTTACTCCGCTATGGATGCGTGACGTGCGTATTTCTCCAGATGGAAAAGAAATTTTGTTCTGTTATAAGGGGGACATTTATAAAGTGTCTGCCAAGGGTGGAGAAGCAGTACAGTTGACTACACAAGAGTCGTATGAGTCATCGCCTGTGTGGTCGCCTGATGGTAAACAGATTGCTTTTGCCAGCGATCGTTTTGGAAATACAGATGTGTTTGTTATGCCGGCTAACGGCGGTTCTGCCCGTAGACTGACAACGAATTCTGCTTCGGAAATTCCTTCTGCGTTTACGCCGGACGGAAAGTTTATTGTATTTTCTGCAAGCATTCAGGACCCTGCCAGTAGTGCATTGTTTCCGACTTCTGCCATGACAGAACTGTATAAGGTTCCTGCCGAGGGTGGAAAAACGGAACAAATTCTGGGAACTCCTGCTGAGATGGTTTGTTTCAATGCGGCAGGCGACAAGTTTTTGTATCAGGACCGGAAAGGATTTGAAGATGAATGGCGTAAACATCACACTTCTTCTATTACACGGGATGTATGGATGTACGACATGGCATCGGGCAAGCATACCAATCTGACCAAGCGGGCAGGAGAGGACCGTAATCCGGTGCTTTCGTCGGATGGTAAGGAGGTTTTCTTCTTGAGTGAACGCAACAAAGGCTCGTTTAACGTCTATTCTTTCCCGCTGGATAATCCGGAACAGGTGAAACCGCTGACTTCATTCTCTACACATCCGGTGCGTTTCCTTTCTTTGGGAGGCGACGGTACGTTGTGCTATACCTATAATGGAGAAATTTATACGCAGAAACAAGGCGGAAAGCCGAGTAAGGTGAATGTGTCACTGACGCGGGATGACCAGGAAATTCCGGTTACATTGAGCTATACTCGGGGAGCGTCGGAAGCAGTAGCTTCGCCCGACGGCAAGCAGGTGGCTTTCATTGTACGTGGAGAAGTGTTTGTGACTTCTGTGGAATATGGTACTACCAAACAGATTACGCATACACCTGAAGCAGAAGAAGGACTTTCTTTCGGGGCAGACAATCGTACACTGGTATATGCCAGCGAACGCGATGGAAACTGGCAGCTTTATAAGGCGGAAATAGAACGGAAAGAGGATTTGAATTTCCCGAATGCGACATTGATAAAAGAAGAAGTGCTGTTGCCTTCCAAGACTGTGGAACGGATGTATCCTAAGTTCTCACCCGATGGCAAGGAAGTGGCTTTCATTGAGGACCGTATCCGCCTGAAAGTGTTGAATTTGGAAACAAATAAAGTACGTCAGATTACCGATGGAAGCACATGGTACAGCTTGAGTGGAGGGTTTAATTATGCCTGGTCGCCCGACGGTAAATGGTTTACGTTGGAGTTTATCGGAAACAAGCATGATCCTTATACGGACATTGCCTTGGTCAGTGCAGACGGAAAGGGAGAGTTAGTTAACCTGACGAATAGTGGTTATACAAGCAGCTCTCCGAAGTGGACAATGGACGGTAATGCCATTTTGTTTACTACAGAGCGTTACGGTATGAGAAATCACGCTTCATGGGGTTCGTTGGACGATGTGATGATGGTATTTGTCAATCAGGATGCCTACGACAAATTCCGCATGAGCAAGGAGGATTATGAACTCCAGAAGGAATTGGAAAAAGAACAGGAAAAAGCTGCGAACAAGAAAGACGGAAAGAAAGAAGATAAAAAAGAGGATAAAGACAAGAAAGAGGAAGCCGACAAGGTGAAAGACATCGTGGTGGAACTGGAGGGCATTCAGGACCGTATTGTACGTCTGACTCCGAATTCATCGAGCATCGCTTCGGCCATTCTTTCAAAAGATGGAGAAAGTTTGTATTACCTGTCGGCTTTTGAGCGTGGATTCGACATGTGGAAGATGGATTTGCGCAAACGGGAAACCAAGTTGTTGCACAAGATGGGTTCCGGATGGGCCGATATGGAAATGGACAAGGAAGGAAAAAATCTTTTCGTATTAGGTTCAGGCTCCATGCAGAAAATGGATTTGGGCGGTGAGAAGTTGAAACCGATTTCTTATCGTGCAGAAATGAAGATGGATTTGGCTGCCGAACGTGCTTATATGTATGATAATATGTGCCGTGAGGAACAGAAACGTTTTTATGAGGTAAATATGCATGGGGTAGACTGGAAGGCTATGACCGCTAATTATCGTCGTTTCTTGCCGCATATCAATAATAAGTATGACTACGCGGAAATGTTGAGTGAGTTGCTGGGCGAACTGAACGTATCGCATACAGGTGGCCGTTATCGCCCGGGAGTGAAAGAGGCAACTGCCAGCTTGGGATTGCTTTATGACTGGAATTATACCGGAAAAGGCATGAAAGTGGACGAAGTGGTGGAAAAAGGTCCGTTCGACCGGAAAACTACACGGGTAAAACCGGGTGTGGTGATTGAAAAGATTGACGGTCAGCCGGTAGATGCCGATTTCTCTGCGTTGCTGAACGGGAAAGCAGGCAAGAAGATATTGGTTTCATGCTACGATGCACAATCAAAAGAACGCTGGGATGAGGTGGTGAAGCCTATCAGCGGTGGAACGCTGAGCAGTCTGCTGTATGAACGTTGGGTAAAGCAGCGTGCGGCAGATGTGGATAAATGGTCTAATGGCCGTCTGGGATATGTACATATCGAATCAATGGACGACGGTAGCTTCCGTACGGTATATTCCGATATTTTGGGTAAATACAACAACCGCGAAGGTATTGTGATTGATACCCGTTTCAACGGAGGAGGACGTTTGCATGAAGATATTGAAGTGCTGTTCAGTGGGCAGAAGTATCTGACACAGGTGATTCGTGGTCGTGAAGCATGCGACATGCCGAGCCGTCGTTGGAACAAGCCTTCTATCATGGTACAGTGCGAAGCCAACTATTCCAATGCACACGGTACGCCGTGGGTGTACAAACATCGCCAGATGGGTAAGCTGGTAGGTGCTCCGGTACCTGGAACCATGACCAGTGTAAACTGGGTACAGATGCAGGATCCGGATTTGATTTACGGTATTCCTGTGATTGGTTATCGTCTGCCAGATGGAAGCTACCTGGAAAACAAAGAGCTGGAGCCGGATGTATATGTATTGAATGCGCCTGAAACAGTGGTGAAAGGAGAGGATACACAGTTGAAGGCTGCGGTAGATGAACTGCTTAAAGAGCTGGATGCAAAGAAATAAGTACTGAAATATCCGGAAGGATTGCCTTCCGGACATACTCTAAAGTACCGGTTGATTCACAAGGAGTCAGCCGGTATTTTTTTATCCCATGGCTTTATTTCCCGAGGTGATTTTCATCTCCTGCCAGTACTTCTTTGGCAGTACTGCAGTACTGGCCTGAAAGTACTGGAAATTTGTTCCTTGCTATTATAACATAAGAAAGGCTGCCCCAAATTGAATTGAGACAGCCTTCCGGTATTTTTTCTGAAAGAATTTATTTGGCAATTACCAGATAATAGTTTTTCTTTCCGCGCTGTACGAGCAGGTATTTTTCATCCAGCAAGTCGGCGGTGGTAATTTCCTGATCAAATGCAGCCAGTTTTTCTTTGTTCAAAGAAACGCCGCCGCCCTGAACCAGCTTACGCATCTCACCTTTTGACGGGAAGATGGCAGCCTTTTCAGTAAATAAGTCTACAGCCTTGATGCCGGCTTCAATATCCGATTTGGCTACTTCAAATTGAGGAACACCTTCGAATACAGACAGCAGGGTATCTTCATCCAGTTTCTTCAATGCTTCAGAAGTAGCGTTTCCAAACAGGATACCTGAAGCTTCTACAGCAGCGTTGTAGTCAGCTTCAGAGTGAACCATGATGGTTACTTCCTTAGCCAGACGTTTCTGGAGTACACGCAAGTGAGGAGCCTGTTCGTGTTCTGCAATCAGGCCTTCTATTTCTTCTTTGCTCAGTGAAGTGAATATCTTGATATAACGCTTAGCGTCTTCGTCGCTTACATTCAGCCAGAATTGATAGAACTTGTAAGGAGAGGTATATCGTGCGTCCAGCCAGATATTTCCTGATTCTGTCTTACCAAATTTACCACCGTCGGCCTTTGTAATCAGCGGACAAGTCAGGGCAAATACTTCACCTCCGTTGGTACGGCGGATTAATTCTGCTCCCGTGGTGATGTTTCCCCACTGGTCAGAACCACCCAGCTGAAGCTTGCAGTTTTTGGTTTCATACAGATGCAGGAAATCGTATCCTTGTAACAGCTGATAAGTAAATTCAGTGAATGAAAGACCGTCGCGTGCTTCTCCGTTCAGACGTTTCTGAACCGATTCCTTTGCCATCATGTAGTTTACGGTGATGTGTTTTCCTACGGTGCGGGCAAAATCCAGGAAAGAGAAGTCTTTCATCCAGTCGTAGTTGTTTACCAGTTCTGCACGGTTAGGGGCATCCGATTCGAAATCGAGGAATTTGCCCAACTGCTTCTTGATACACTCCTGATTGTGGCGCAGTGTTTCCTCATCCAGCAAGTTACGTTCCTGTGACTTACCTGAAGGGTCTCCAATCATACCGGTTGCACCTCCTACCAGAGCCAGCGGTTTGTGGCCGCAACGCTGGAAATGACGCAACATCATCACGCCACACAAGTGGCCGATATGCAACGAGTCAGCTGTAGGGTCAATACCCAGATAAGCTGTCACCATTTCCTTCTCCAGCAATTCTTCTGTGCCCGGCATCATGGTATGTACCATTCCACGCCATCTTAGTTCATCTACAAAATTCATCGAATGAAATTCTTAGTTTAACATATTTATTTAATAATACAGAAGCAAAAGTACGACACTTTATCTGAATAACCAATTTTTAGCGATTAAAAAAGAGACGGTTAGCATTTTCTTTGATATTTTCAATCAAGCTGTCAAAAGAGGTTCCACGTAGTGAAGCTACTTGCCGGTAGAAGTCTGGAAAGTCTGTGTCTGCTTCATCGCTTTCCAATAATAATCTGTCTGCAGGGACGATAGATAAGGCTTTTTCCTGGTATTTTTTTTCGAAAGAGAGATAAAATCCGTGTCGTATTAGGTCGGTGGCAAGTTCTTTTTTACCCCGGAAACCATGGATAATCCAGGCTTGTGCGGGGTGATATTCCTTGTGCAAGGCAAGCAGCTCCTCAGTGGCTTTTACGGAATGTATCACTAAGGGGAGATGATAGGTTTCTGATATCTCTATTACTTTCCTGAAGGCCTGTATTTGTAAGTCGAAAGGGGTATCGCATACTTTGTCCAGTCCGGTTTCTCCCAGTGCGACTACTCGCGAATCACTTTGGATAGTCTGTACCAGCCAATCTATTTGTGGCTGAATGTTTTCTTCCGTGAGATACCACGGGTGCAGGCTGGCGGAGATAAATGTAGCTTGCAGGTAAGAGGAAGCCGTTTTCTCGTCCATGCGGCAGCTTACGATGGCAGTGATCTGTGGCTGAGGCAAATGATGTGTGTGTGCATCGAAAAAGGGAGTGTCAATCATGTGAAAACAGGCTTTTTAAGGAACTGGGTCATATCCCGAACCTCCCCACGGGTGGCAACGAAGAATGCGTCGTATGGCTAAGTAAAGTCCTTTGAAAGGTCCGTGCTTTTGTATCGCTTCTATGGCATATTGAGAACAAGTCGGAGTAAAGCGACAGGAGGGAGGCGTAAAAGGTGAAATGCAGTTCCGGTAAAAATAAATGGGGAGCAGGAGCAGGAAAGATATGAACTTTTTCATGCCAGACGTTCAGCGGTAAGTTGCAACAATTTAACCACCTTAGCTTCCACATCGGCCGATTCATGCAGTTCATTGTCGAGCCAGATAAAGGCAATGGCAATTTTCTGTCCTGAACTTTTTAATGCATCGAGCAGGATGTGTTTGTTTTTACGGTAGGCCTCACGTATCTGACGTTTTACACGATTGCGTTTGACTGCCCGCTTGAATCTTTTTTTCGGTACGCTAATCAGAATAGTGGCTGCAGGTAGATTCTCTCCTTCCACCGGCATGTATACGATACGCAGCGGAAAAGCAGGCAATGATTTGCTGCCTCCTGTAAACAGTCTTTCAATCAGAATCCGGCTGTTCAGTCGTTCTACTTTCGATAGTGTTAATATGGGAGAATCGCTCATAGAGAGTATATAATAAAACAAAGCGAAGTAATGGGAAAATGGATTGCTTCGCTTTGTTTGTCAGAATTATTTTTTATTTGTTATGTTCGCGGATAAACATATCCAACGCTGCCGGCATGGAAGGAGCTACACTTGAAGGAGCTTCCAAATCAAGACGCAGACCTGCATCTTTTACGGCCTTAGCTGTAGTCGGTCCGAAGCTTCCGATAGCAATGTCTTTCTGTTCGAAATTCGGGAAGTTCTTCATCAATGACTGAATACCTGCCGGGCTGAAGAATATCAGCATGTCATAGTTGAATTCTTCTTCTGGAGTGAAATCGTTGCTGACAGTACGATACATTACAGCTTCCGTGTGCTGAATGTGGTTTTTGTCGAGCAAGTCTTTTACTTCGTCATTGTGTACATCCGACATCGGGATAAAGTATTTCTCCGTATTATGCTTGATAATTTGCGGAAGCAGGTCAGCAAACTTTCCGGTAGCTCCGAAGAATACTTTACGCTTGCGGTATTGAACGTATTTTTGAATATACAGAGCGATGGTTTCCGAAGTACAGAAGTATTTCATTGTTTCCGGAATTGTTACACGCAACTCTGCACACAGGCTAAAGAAGTGATCGATAGCATGGCGTGAAGTAAACACAACGGCTGTATGATCTAAGATAGAAACCTTTTGCTGTCTGAATTCTTTAGCTGACAAACTTTCTACTTTAATAAACGGGCGAAAATCTATCTTCACTCCGTACTTCTCAGCAATGTCAAAATAGGGAGACTTTTCTGTCGTCGGTTTTGGCTGAGAAACGAGGACTTTCTTTATTTTCAACGTTACTAAAATTTTAAAATCAAAATGTTATTTATATATATCAATCCTTTCCAGAGGAAAAGTAAGGGTATGATTTCGAGGGTGCAAAAGTACAGAATTAAATGTAAAATGCCATGGAAATGATTAAAAAAGTTCCTAATACACTTATAAAATAACAATATTTTGAAACTGACTACTGCAATGAATACGAAGGTTTTAGAAAAATTAAAGTCTAAGTTGAAATAGACAATAAGCAAGGATAGAGGAAATAAAACAAATGCGGCTCCAGAAAGCAAATCAAAATAGGCCGAAATCCAGGTGCTGTTTTTTTCTTTATCAAAAAAAATCCAGTTGACAAATTGATATAAAGCGGCTTTCCCTACAACGGTGAGTAAGATGCAGAAAATGTAGACAAACAGAATGGCATAGTGTGAAACTGTCTGAAATAGAAAAGGTTCGGTCTTAGAGAAGAAATCATAGACAAATAACCCGGCAGATATGCAACTTATACCGCCTAAAGTGAGGGTGTAGCGAATGTTAAATCCGGAACTCTCATCAAAGAGTCCGGCTCGTTCTTTATGTCGGAAAAAGCTTTTGATGTGTTGATACAGGTATTTTTGTCCGTTTTTTAAGGAATAAGTGACCAAAAAGAAGCAAAGAAACACAATACCTGTAATTGCAAAGTCATTACGTAACTGATAAGGGACAGGTTCTCCTGCCATACCGTTTGTACACGGTGTTTCCTTACAATGCTGCAGCGCACTGTCTATTTGCTCTACGTGCTGGTTGTAGAGTTCTTGAATCTGTGAGAAACCGGTATGGCAGAACTTGTTCATATTGCGGCAAATTTACGAATTTCTTTGCTCCAGTGAGGGATGGTATATAATAAATTTACAGCTTCTTCGGGAGTTTGTGCCACGTGCCAGATGTTTCCATGTTCCTTTCGCATGAAGTTTTGGGAAATAGCTTGTTGAAGCATCTCCAGCAGTGGGTTATAAAATCCGTTGGTATTCAGTATGACGATGGGTTTCAGGTATAGTCCAAGTTGTTTCCAGGTAATGATTTCGAGCAATTCTTCCAATGTGCCGCATCCTCCGGGCAGGGCAATCACTCCATCGGATAAATCAGCCATAAGTTGTTTGCGTTCGTGCATGCTTTCCGTTTCTATTAGCCGGGTCAGTCCTTTATGATGCCAGCCTTGCTCCACCATAAACCGGGGAATGACACCGGTTACGGTTCCTCCGGCAGCAAGGGTTGCGTCACTGATGCGGCACATCAGTCCCAGGCATCCGGCTCCGTTGATAAGGTTGATGTGCTTTTGTGCAAGAATTTTTCCAAGTTCTTCGGCTGCTTCGAAATAGATAGAATCAATTTTAGTGCTGGAAGCACTGTATACGCATATATTCTTGATATCGTTCATGGTCTTTTTAGTTTTTGCAAAGATAGGTAAAGGTGAGTGCATAGCCAAACCGTTGTGCCAGCAAAAAGGGCTTGACCATCTTCTGATGTATCAAGCCCTCTGTATGGTTAGTGGAAGATCTCAGCTTATTTCAGTCCGAAAGCTTCTTTCACTTTGTCTACATAATCCAGTTTCTCCCAAGTGAAGAGTTCCACTTCTACGTCTTTGTTGCCTTCGTAAACCGATTCGAAATGTTTGGTAACGATTTGCGGTTCACGGCCCATGTGTCCGTAAGCAGCAGTTTCGCTATAAATCGGGTTGCGCAGCTTCAAGCGTTCTTCGATGGCACGCGGACGCATATCGAAGATTTCATCTACTTTCTTAGCGATTTCTCCGTCGGTCAGAGCTACATTGCTACGTCCGTAAGTATTTACGTAGATATTGATCGGACGTGCTACTCCGATGGCGTATGAAACCTGTACCAATACTTCGTCTGCTACTCCGGCAGCTACCAGGTTCTTGGCAATGTGGCGTGCAGCGTATGCAGCACTACGGTCTACCTTGCTGGGGTCTTTTCCTGAGAAAGCACCTCCTCCGTGAGCTCCGGCACCACCGTAAGTGTCTACAATAATCTTACGGCCAGTCAGTCCAGTATCACCGTGAGGACCACCAATCACGAACTTACCTGTCGGGTTTACGTGGTATTTAATCTGGTCGTTGAATAAAGCCAGTACCTGCGGGTTGTGGATTTCGGCAATGACACGCGGCATCAGGATTTCAATTACGTCCTTGCGAATCTGTGCCAGCATTTCCTCGTCAGCCTTCAATTGAGCTTCTTTTGAGTCATTTTCCGGCTGGATAAATTCATCGTGCTGAGTAGATACTACGATGGTATCAATACGTACCGGACGACGGTTGTCATCGTATTCGATAGTTACCTGGCTCTTAGAGTCCGGACGAAGGTAAGTCATCACCTTTCCTTCACGACGGATGTCGGCCAATACCATCAGCAGCTTGTGTGCCAGGTCGAGCGACAACGGCATGTAGTTTTCAGTTTCGTTGGTAGCATAACCGAACATCATACCTTGGTCGCCTGCTCCCTGATTCATCGGGTCTTCGCGTTCTACTCCACGGTTGATGTCAGGACTCTGTTCGTGAATGGCAGAGAATACACCGCATGAATTACCTTCGAACATGTATTCGCTCTTGGTATAGCCTATCTTATTAATTACTTCGCGTGCTACGCGCTGCAAATCAATATATGCTTTGGTTTTCACTTCTCCTGCCAGTACCACCTGTCCGGTAGTTACCAGAGTTTCGCAAGCTACTTTTGAACTGGGGTCGTAAGCCAACAGTTTGTCAAGCACAGCGTCCGAAATTTGATCGGCCACTTTGTCGGGGTGTCCTTCAGACACCGATTCGGATGTGAATAAGTATCCCATTGTTGTGGTAAATTAAAATTGTTAATGGTTTGTTTTTATCCGTGTACGGACAGAGTAGAGAAGTAATCTTCGGGGAAATAACAATGTGTTTTAGCATTTTTTTCCGTGGTTGCAAGCTACTCAAATCTTTCCACTTTTATTTTCGCTGCAAAGATAGCGATATAAATTGGAATAATTACAATTTCAGTTTCTTTTTAACATAGCTTTATGCTCCTGCCTGTCGGTAAATCATTCCTGATATAGTTCTGACAATGTTTTTTGAAGGGTGGGGTGGATTGCATTTCCCGCAATTTCGATTAACGGTTTCATTACAAAATCTCTTTCCGTCATCAATGGATGAGGAACCGTAAGTTCAGGTGTCTGAAGTACGAGATTGTCGTATAAAAGAATATCAATATCAATGAGCCGGTCGCTGTAGCTGCCGTTGACTGATTTCTTTGTCCTGCCGAGTTCTTTCTCTATTTCCTGCGTGATATGAAGCACTTCGATAGGGGAGAGATTGGTTTCCAGGCCGATTGCTGCATTCAGAAAGCTGTGGTCTGATTCAAATCCCCAAGGGGCTGTTTCATAAAAAGAGGATAGGGAAACTTGCTTCCCTATCCTTTCCTGTAGTTTATAGATGGCGGTACGTAAATTAGCTTCTTTATTGCCAAGGTTTGTACCTAATCCCAGATAAACTGTTGCCATAGAATGATGGTTTATTTATCCAGAATCAGCATGGCATCACCGTATGTTCCAAAACGGTAGTCTTCTTTCAGTGCGATGTTGTAAGCATCCATGATCAGTTCATATCCTCCGTAAGCACATACAAGCATCAGCATGGTAGAAAGCGGCATGTGGAAATTGCTTACCATGGCATTGGCTACTGAGAAGTCGTAAGGAGGGAAAATAAACTTGTTGGTCCATCCTTCGAACTCTTTCAAATGGCCGTCTGTACCCACAGCTGTTTCAATGGCACGCATCACGGTAGTACCGATGGCGCATACTTTGTTGCCTCTGTCTTTGGCTTCGTTGACGATGCGGCAGGCTTCCGCGTTGACGAACATCTGCTCTGAATCCATTTTATGCTTGGTTAAATCTTCCACATCGATGTCGCGGAAGTTGCCCAATCCGGCATGCATGGTGATGAAAGAGAAGTCGATGCCTTTGATTTCCATACGTTTCATAAGCTCACGGCTGAAGTGAAGACCGGCTGCCGGTACGGTAACGGCTCCTTCATTTTTGGCGTAGATAGTCTGGAAACGCTCTTCGTCTTCCGGTTCTGCCGGACGATGGATGAAAGGAGGCAATGGAGGTTCTCCCAAGGCATACAAAGCCTTTTTGAATTCATCATGAGGACCATCGTACAAAAAGCGGAGTGTACGTCCGCGAGAAGTCGTATTGTCAATTACTTCGGCCACCATAGAATCATCGTCGCCGAAATACAGCTTGTTACCGATACGGATTTTACGGGCCGGATCTACCAGTACATCCCACAAGCGCAGCTCTTCGTTCAACTCACGGAGCAGGAATACTTCAATGCGGGCACCCGTTTTTTCCTTGTTACCATACAAACGAGCAGGAAAGACTTTGGTATCGTTAAAGATAAACACGTCTTTGTCGTCGAAATAGTTCAGTATATCCTTGAAATTGACATGTTCAATTTCTCCGGTTGACTTGTGAATTACCATCAGGCGGGATTCATCTCTGTATTTAGCCGGATAAAGAGCGATTTTTTCTTCCGGCAACTTGAATTTGAATTGTGACAGTTTCATCTTCTTCCTTTCTTTCCTTAATCGTTTATAACTTCTATTTCTTGCTGGTCGAGCCAGGCTTCAAAATCTTCCACTTTCATGCAGTCTTCCAACTTTACTTCTCCTACCCGTGTACGTATCAGACCAGTTAGGTGGGCACCACTTTGCAGTGCTTGACCAATGTCTCTGGCCAATGCCCGTATGTAAGTACCCTTGCTACAGACTACCCGTATCTTAATTTCCGGCAGGTTGCATTCCAGCAACTCGATTTCATCAATGACCAGAATCTTGGGTTTCAGTTCTACTTCATCTCCTTTTCTAGCCAGGTCGTATGCACGCTTCCCGTCTACCTTGCATGCGGAAAATGCCGGTGGTACCTGTTCAATGGTGCCGACAAACTTTTTCAATGTCTCTTCGACCATTTCTTTGGTGATATGGTCGGTAGGGTAAGTCGCGTCAATCTCCTTTTCCAGGTCGAATGAGGGAGTGGTTGCTCCCAGCTGGAGAGTAGCAATGTACTCTTTTGTATGATACTGGAACTCCTCAATACGCTTTGTGGCCTTTCCGGTACAGATAATCATCACTCCGGTGGCCAGCGGATCGAGCGTTCCGGCATGTCCTACTTTTATTTTCTTTACTCCTAATTTGCGACTGATGTGGTATCTTATCTTATTGACCACGGCAAAAGAGGTCCATCGCAGTGGCTTGTCAAAATATAATACTTCTCCTTCTTTGAAATTCATTCTTTGGTTGTAAATTGTTGTTGAGGCTGCTTATCCTAGCAGACTGCACGCAATTGTAATTACTCCGGCAATGGCGCAATATACGCCGAACCATATCAATTTTCCTTTCTTTACAATGTTAATCATCCATTTGCAAGCTACGCAACCTGAAATAAAAGCAGCTAAGAAACCAATAATAAGTGCACCCATACTGATTTCTGCATTAGCGGCTGAAGCATTTTTTACAATTTCCATTCCAGAAAGCAGTGCTTCTCCTAAAATCGGGGGGATAACCATGAGGAAAGAGAATTGTGCCAGTGTTTCCTTCTTGTTTCCCAAAATCAGTCCGGTAGCGATGGTGCTTCCTGAGCGTGACAATCCTGGCATGACTGCACAGGCCTGAGCCAGTCCGATGATGAATGCATCACGCAGGCTGATTTTTTCTTTCTGCCGAGGTTTGGCGTAATAAGAAAAAGCCAGCAACACAGCAGTCAGTAACAACATGCATCCTACGATCAGCAAACCGGAGCCGAAAATTTCTTCTACGTAATCTTTAAAGAATACTCCGACAATGCCGATAGGAATCATTGACACAAGAATATTAATGACATATTTGGTCTCGTCATTCATTTTCCATTTAAACAATCCCCGGAAAATCCAGTCAATTTCTTTCCACAAGATAACCAGTGTACTCAGTACGGTAGCAATGTGAACCACTACAGTGAAAGTCAGATTTTCTTCACCTTGAATGCCGAACAAGGCCGATCCGATGGCAAGGTGTCCACTACTACTTACGGGGAGGTATTCTGTCAGTCCCTGCAGAATTCCTAAAATTAAGGCTTCAAACCAACTCATTGCATTTATTCTTTAGTAATTGTTTCTTCTTTGTCTTTAGGTTTTCTCAGAATGCCATAAATCATGAAAATAAATCCCAAAAAGCAAACAACGGGAGCTACTTTGATGCGGCGTACACTGAAAATATCCGGTTCAAAAGCTGTTTCAGTGGAGCCTGGTCCGCTCATTAACAGGAATCCGATGATAATGACTATCATACCTATGGCAAGCAGTATGAAGTTTGTTTTATCAAAAGCAAAACTTTTTTTGTCCATAATGAATTTTGTCTATTTAGTTTGAACATTAAAGGCGATATAAATCTCCGGCTTTCATCTTCAAATATTTGTTGATGGAGATGTAGGCACATAAGGTGGCGATGAGGATACCCGAGATAAAGACAGCACCCATTACGCAAAGCATAACTTCCGGAGTAATAAGTTCCAGCAGTCCCGGCTCATAGTTGACGAGCATGTAGGACATACTGATAAGCAGGGCATTGGCCATAGCCGCCGCAAGAATGCCTATCCATACATTTCTGACAATGAACGGTCGCCGGATGAATGACCAGCTTGCACCTACCAGTTTCATGGTGTGAATCAGAAAACGTTTGGAGTAAATGGTCAGCCGTATGGTATTGTTGATCAATGCAAATGAAATAAGGGTGAGCAAAGCAGCCAGCCCTAACAGGAACATGCTGATCTTACGTATGTTCTGGTTGATGGTGTCAATCAGGTCCTGCGGATAATTTACTTCAATGACTTTTTTATTATCCAGCAGTTTTTCCTGAATCCAGCTCAGACTGTCAGAATTGGCATATGCTGCATTGAGCTTGATTTCGATGGAAGCCGTAAACGGATTATAGCCTAAGAATTCAGCCGGATCTGTTCCCATGGCTTCTGTCTGTTCCTTCAGGGCCTGTGCTTTTGATATGTAGGTGGCCTGCTTTACAAAAGGCTCTTCTTCCAGCTGTTTTTGGAAGCGGATGGCTTCTGCTTCTTTCATGTCGTCGTTGAGGAGAACGGAAAAGTTGATATTCTCACGTACGTATACAGAAAGATTATTGGCGGTCATAACAAAAAAGACCACCATACCCAACAACAGCAGTACCAGCATCGTACTGATGCAGGAGGTAATGAATTGCATATCGAAAAGACTGCCCGACTTCTGACTCATAATTTCTTATTTTTTTCTGAATACATAAATCATGGAACTGCTTCGGTCTTTCTTAGCCAGTGAAACAATCCATGCTTCCGTTCCGGCAATCAGGCCTTTTATGAACGGGAAAGCACTTTTCCGGTACTTCTCGCTCAGCATAGATACGTAAAACGCATCAAAAGGCATCGGATGTCGCTCGCAGAGAATAAAGTCGTGTTTGGCTCCAAACTGCTGCATAACGGAAGGGCTGAAATGCCACAAATGTCGGGGAACATCGTAGGCACCCCACATTTCTTTGTACTTCTCTGCATCGAATGAAGTGGGGTTGGGCACGGCTATAATGAGTATACCCTGATCTTTCAGAATACGCTTCAGTGTTTCCCAGGTCTCATTTAAATGTTCCAGATGCTCCATGACATGCCACAATGTAATTACATCGAACGATTTGTCGGCGAATTCATTGAGGGCTTCCGGAGCTGCCACATCCAGTTCAAAGTGCTCTTTGGCAAACTGGCGGGCTTGAGGGCTTTTTTCGATGGCAGAAACGTGCCATCCTCTTTCCTGCATGAAATGCGGAAAATAGCCTGTGCCTGTACCGATGTCCAGCAGGCTGCCCTGGTTTAATCTGGAATTATGCTTGACAAGGCGTGCTTTACGGGCAAGCATAACACGGCGCACCCAGTGATATACACGGTTCATTAACCCTTTGTGTGTATCGCTGTGTGAAATATAATCTGGAGTTTCGTAGTAGCGTCCTATTTCTGCTTCAACCGGAACAGGATGAGTGAACTGGAAACCGCAGTCTTTGCAACGACAAATCTGAAAAGACTCACCGGAAGCATAGTGGTCTGTGCATGTCATTACCTCTTCAAAGTGGTTTCCTCCACAAAGTGGACATTTATCTATTTTCAGTATATTCACTTTATTCCCTAATTTGCTGCAAAATAACAAATAAAAAGCCTATGCCATGATTTTCTTTAAAAGTTTTTAAGAGTATAGGATGCTTTATGTATGTTTTTTGTAACTTAGCCCCGAATAATGAATATTTGCCAATAGATTATGGAGAAAAAGAGATTGACACGGTCAAACAATCGTATGATAGGTGGGGTCTGTGCTGGAATAGCCGATTATTTTGGATGGGATATTACTTTAGTACGTATTATTTATGTGCTGGCCACATTTTTTACGGCTTTTTCCGGTGGATTGGTTTATCTGATTCTCTGGCTGGTAATGCCGGAGGCCGGAAGAGAAAGTAATTAAAAAACAGACTTGTATAAAGCAGCATGTGTGCTGTAATTGTTTAGGTTTTCCTCGCGCGAACCGTATGTTTTGCGGAGCGGAAACCTATGTTTTTCATGCCGGAAACGTAAGTTTCCGCCTTGTGAAACGTAAAAAACCTGCAAGCATCTTGAAAAAAATGCTTGCAGGTTTTTATTGAGATTTCTCCAAACTATTTCAGTAAGAATTATTCAGTTACTTCTATGCCTTTCAGAGTAGCAGAACTGGACTCTGTAATTTTTACCTTTACAAAGTCGCCGATGCGATGGCTGCCACGGTCGAAGACTACTACTTTATTTTGTTCCGTACGACCGAACAGTTGTTCTTTAGAGCGCTTGGATACACCTTCTACCAATACTTCGAAAGTTTTTCCTACATCTTTGGCATTGCTTTCGGCAGAAAGCTGGTTCTGCAGTTCAATCATTTCATTCAGTCGGCGGATTTTGATTTCTTCGGGTACGTCATCCGGAAGATGTTTGGAAGCGTATGTACCCGGACGTTCAGAATATTTGAACATGAAAGCCGAGTCGTAAGCACATTCGCGCATCAGCGACAAAGACATCTGGTGGTCTTCTTCTGTTTCAGAATGGAAGCCCGAGAAAATATCGGTACTGAGTCCGCAGTCGGGGATAATTCTCCGGATAGCAGCCACTCTTTCCAGGTACCATTCACGGGTATATTTACGGTTCATCAGTTTCAGGATGCGTGAACTTCCGCTCTGTACGGGCAAGTGGATGTGCTTGCATACATTGGGCACTTCTGCGATGACATGAAGCGTTTCGTCACTCATGTCTTTGGGGTGTGAAGTGGTAAAACGTACGCGCATGTCGGGCACCGCTTCGGCTACGATACGGAGCAGCATAGGGAAGGTTACTGTCTGGCCGTCTTTTTCAAAACGGTATGAGTTGACGTTCTGTCCCAACAAGGTTACTTCCTTATAGCCTTTTCGTTGCAGGTCGCGTACTTCGTTCAGGATACTTTCTACGTCACGGCTGCGTTCCCGTCCGCGTGTGTAAGGCACAATACAGTAATGGCAGAAATTGTTGCATCCTCGCATGATGGAAACAAAGCCTGAAATATGGTTTCCGCAAATGCGTGAAGGTATCACGTCGCGGTACGTTTCCGTAGTAGAAAGTTCCACATTGATGGCTTTTTCGCCTGCTTCTACAGCTCCAATCAGGTCGGGGAGGGTCAGATAGGCATCCGGACCAGCTACCAGGTCTACATGATGCTTTTCTATCAGCTCATTTTTCACTCTCTCGGCCATGCATCCCAGTACGCCCACAATCAGGTTTTTCCGCTTTTTGCGCAAAGAATGGAAAAACTCCAGTCGGTTCAGGATTTTCTGTTCCGCATTGTCGCGGATAGAGCAGGTGTTCATGAATACGGCATCGGCTTCCTCCAGTGTGTCGCAAGGAGAATATCCGGCCATTTGCATGATAGATGCAATTACTTCACTGTCTGCCACATTCATCTGGCATCCGTAGGTCTCGATAAACAATTTCTTGTTTTCGTGTTCAGTTGCAGATTTAAAGTCTGCTCCTGTAGCTTCTTTTGTCATAAGGTTTTCTATATTAAAAATTTGCTTGCAAAGATATCTGTTTCTTGGTTAACTTCCATAAAAAGGGTGGGAGATATAGATTTTATTCGTATCTTTGAAGAAAACCTTAACACTTAATATTTATGGATATAATTCAAGTTCTTGTTTTTTTAGGTATAATTGGCTGGGGACTTTTTCAGGCCAGAACTCAAAAACAGAAGAAGCCGAAGCGTGCAAAGGCCGTAAGACAGGCACCTCCGGCAGCATCTTTTTCTGTAGAAGAGGAGATTCCTGAAGAAGTGATACCAGCTCCTGTACCCGAAGCAAGGAAGAAACGGAGATACACTTCTGTCAAACCTTCCACTCCGAAAGAACAAGCATTGAATGTACCGAAAAAAGAGGAGCAGAAGCCTGAAATAGCTTTTCGTAATGCAGCAGATGCACGGAGGGCTTTTATCTATTCTGAAATTTTTCGTCGTAAATATGACTGATTGACTAACTTTTTTAATACTAACATAAAAAACACTTGATACTATGAGCTTTAACTTTATTACGGCAGCCGAAGCTGCCAGCTATATTAAGGATGGAGACATTGTTGGACTGAGTGGCTTCACCCCTGCCGGAAGTCCGAAAGCTGTGACTGCAGAGTTAGCGAAAATAGCAGAAGAAAAGCATGCAAGGGGAGAAGCTTTTCAGATAGGTGTGATAACGGGAGCTTCTACGGGAGATTCTTGTGACGGGATGTTGACACGTGCGCATGCCATTAAGTTCCGTGCACCTTATACCACTAATACAGATTTCCGCAAGGCTGTGAATAACGGCGAAATCAATTATACAGACATTCACCTCTCACAAGTGGCTCAACGTTTGCGCTCAGGTTTCTTGGGGCATGTGAATGTAGCTATCATAGAAGCTTGTGAAATAACGGAAGACGGACGTATTTACCTGACTGCAGGAGTAGGTATTACACCTACTATCGCTCGACTGGCTGATAAAATTATTGTGGAATTGAATGCGGCGCATAGTAAAAGCCTGATAGGCATGCACGATTTGTATGAAATGGAGCGTCCTCCTTATCGCCGTCCGATTCCTATCGTACGTCCTAGCGACCGTATTGGTCTTCCTTATGTTCAGGTCGATCCTTCCAAGATTGTGGGTGTGGTAGAAACGAATATACCGGATGAGGCACGTGGTTTCCATGAATCTGATCCAGTGACGGATAAAATCGGTCAAAATGTGGCTGAGTTTTTAGCTTCAGATATGCGTAAGGGAATTATTCCTTCTACATTCCTTCCTTTACAATCGGGAGTAGGAAATATTGCCAATGCCGTGTTGAGCGCATTGGGTAAGGATCCCAGCATTCCTCCTTTTGAGATGTACACTGAAGTGATTCAGAATTCCGTTATTAAACTGGTGAAAGAGGGTAGAATCAAGTTTGGTAGCACTTGCTCTTTGAGTGTGACGAATGATTGTTTGCAAGATATTTACGATAATATGGACTTTTTCCGTCATAAACTGGTGTTGCGTCCTTCTGAAATTTCCAACTGTCCGGAAGTGGTTCGTCGTATTGGTGTGATATCTATGAATACTGCCATTGAAGCAGATATTTATGGAAATGTCAATTCCACTCATATTTGTGGGACCAAGATGATGAATGGTATCGGAGGTTCCGGTGACTTTACCCGCAGTGCCTACATTTCTATTTTCTCTTGTCCGTCGACGGCCAAGGGAGGGTGCATCAGTTCTATTGTACCGATGGTGTCTCATCTGGACCACAGCGAACATTCGGTAAATGTTATTATTACTGAACAAGGTATAGCCGATTTACGTGGAAAGAGTCCGATGGAACGTGCGGAAGCGGTGATTGAAAACTGTGCACATCCTGATTACAAGCAGCTGCTTTGGGATTACTTGAAGATTTCTACGAAAGGACAAACCTGTCACAGCCTGTCTGCTGCGTTGGGTATGCATCAGGTGTTTATCAATAAAGGTGACATGCGTTTGACAGACTGGGCTGAGTTTCAGAAGTAAAAAAATAGTATCTCATAAAAAATGCCCCGTACTGAATTGGCAGTGCGGGGCATTGATTTTATCTGTAAATGCTTATTTCAGATAGTCTTTCAGGTCGCAGTTCTGGAGCGAACGGATACCTTCTACCACTGATTCTGCATTCAATACAGCACCTTCCTGAGTGTTGTGTACAGAGTCTGCATAGTAAGCGGCAGTCTTTTCTTTTCCCATGGCTTCAAATTTCTTGGCAGTCAGGTCGTTCAAGTCAATAAAGCTTACACCTTCCTGTTCTGCTACTTCTTTTGACCATTTGCCGTAAGTCTTATCGCAGCGGTTCATGTGATTGTCGGTCCAGCGGTTACCCGGAGTGTGTGACATCACGATGACTTTTGCTCCTTTAGCTTTTGCCTGGCGGATATACATACGGATGTAGTGGCCGAAGCTGTATACTTCTTCTGTGCTTCCGTCTTTTTCCATGACTACTTTTTTAGAGTCATCTCCAGTGCCTGGCAGAGAAGCGCGTGCACGTCCGGTATTCATCGGGCCACCGTCGTTGTGTCCGAAATCAATCAATACATAATCACCCGGTTTGATAGCAGGAAGTACACGGTTCCAAAGACCTTCCGTGAAATAAGTACGGCTGCTTCTTCCTCCCAATGCACAGTTTTCAATGCTGATGCGGGTTGTGTCAAAGTAATTTTGCAAGTAGCTTCCCCATCCCCATTTGTTATCTTCTCCGTTGCCTGCTCCACATTTTACGGTAGAGTCTCCAATCAGGAAAGCGACAGGACTCTTTTCGTTGATACGGCTTACTCCTGCTACAAATTCACGCGGATTTCCCGGCTCAGAATAGAAGAAGATAGGTTCTTTCGTCTGCTGTTCTGTAGGATAGAAATGTACGGCGCTGTCGTTCATACGCGGATGCTGGTGCTTCAGTAAATTGAGCATTTCGGCTCCGGCCCAGATGACAGGACCATACCCGTGGGCTGCATATACATTTACCGGGCGGTAGTAATAGAATGCCGGGTCATATCCCATACCGGTTCCTACACAGGTCATTTCTACCTGTCCCTGGGCGTTGATGGCAGAAGATACGGCATGCCATCCCAGTTGCACTACCGGACCGTATGCCATGGCGTCAATCCATCCTTTATTGATGGCATGTGCCATACAGTATACGTAGAGGGCAGTGGCAGAAGATTCCAGGTAAGAATCATTGCGGTCGAGCAACTGGTGCCAGAAACCGTCTTTGCTTTGACAGGCAGCCAGTCCGCGAACGTGTGCCTGCAACAGGCTGATAATTTTATCGCGTCCGGGATAGTCGGCCGGAAGTACATCCAGCACTTCACACATAGTAAGAATAGCCCATCCGTTGGCACGTCCCCAGTGGAAAGCCGGATGATCTTTCATACCTTCTACCCATCCATGACGGAACAAGCCTTTTTCCGGAACAAACATGCGCTCTGCAAACTGCAGTATCTGGCGTACGGCTTCCTGATAATATTTGTCATTGTGGTCGGATGCATAGCGTCCCATCAGAGCAACAGAGGGGATGCCCATGAACATGTCGTCCAACCACAATGTGTTGTGGTAAGGACGGTTACGGGCAAATGTTCCGTCGGCCAGACGATGCTCTTTGTACATGATGAAATGGAAGTAATTGTCAATCATGTCCTGCAATTTCAGGCTTTTGTCTTTCATCTGTGCTTTCATCATTGCCGCACATACGGCTCCTGCATCATCCAAGGCGTGAGGAGTCAGAATCTGAAGCATCTGTGCATCGGTTGTACCGTATTTTTCATATACTTTCTTAAAGTAAGGAGCTACTTCCGATAAGAATTTGAAACGGTCGTATACATATTTTTTGTAGGCTTCGTCACCCGTAGCTTCTGCAGCAGCCAGCATGGCGGAATAAGTAACTCCCCATTCATAACTGGCCAGACGGAAAGTACCTCTTTCCAATTGTGCATTGGTATCCATGTTCGCATAGTCGGTAATGACTTTTCCGTTGCGTTTGTCAACCACTCTGGTCGGTGTGTTACTTTCCAGATATCTCAAGACACGGTCCATGTCTTTTTTGATGTCTTCTGCTGATACAATACCATATCCTACCTGATAATCAGGCTGCAAAAGATGAAGCGGAGTATTGGAGTCATTGATGACTTCCTTTTTCTTTTGTGCATGGGCACTAAGACCGGCAGAAAGAGCCGCCAGCAGTGCGAAGTTTAAGACGAGTTTATTCATATAACTAGTTTTAAATGTAAGCGTAATGGGTTATTTGAATGTATATCCTCTGAAAGTGCCTTTCAGTTCCGGTCCGATATAGAAACCAGGCTGGGTAGGCTGGTTGTAAGCCACGTTTTGTGTAGCAATACTGATTCTATATACAGGGTCTTCCAGGAAAGTGTGGAAGCGATACTCAGTAGGAATTGTGGTTACGTACAAGCGGAGAGACTTGTTGTCCTCGGTACGAACCAGCACCTCTTCTCTCCAGTCACCGATAAGGTCGCCCTGAAGTGAGGGATTAGATTTGGTACCATTGTTAAATGCGCATCCTTCAAATGTAAAGATGGTATTGCAACATTTGTTTTTCCAGTCGTATTTGCTTACTTTTCCTTTGTCAAGCAGTTCACGGAGCAAGTCGCCATCCCACCATACTGCCATGTTGTAAGACAGTCCGGGAACTTTTTCTGCCACTACTTCTCCTTTGATGTTACGAATTCCTCCTGAGGCTAGTGACCACATTTCTACACCGGGACTTGTCGGGTTAATTTCGGCAGCCATACAACGTCCTACATCGGTCTTGTCGGGATATTGAAGCAATACTTTTCCGGTTTTTGCATCTCGGAATGAAGAACCGTCTTTCCGGTTTTCATGGCAGGCCCATACTTGCAGACTGGCTGAAGCCGGATCAAATTGAGTGAGGTGCATGGCATCTCCGTGTCCCATTCCTGTGGAATAAAGTCCTTTTCCATCGTGGTCGAATGTACAAGAGCCATATACGATTTCATCGCATCCGTCCTGATCAATATCTCCTACACGGAGGTTATGGTTGCCTTGTCCGGCATATTTCTCACATCCTGGGTTGTTGCTGTCGAATACCCAGCGGTTTTTCAGTTCTTTTCCGTTCCAGTCGAATGCAGCCAGTACGGTACGTGTATAATATCCACGGCACATGACTACGCTAGGATGAACTCCGTCCAGGTAAGCAACGCATGCCAGAAAACGGTCACTACGGTTGGCACGCTCGTCTCCCCAGCCTTTCAAATCGCCACGTAATGGAATATAGTCAATGGTTTGCATAGCTTCGCCTGTCAGTCCGTTGAAGACAGTCAGGTATTCATTTCCGGTCAATATACGTCCTTGGTTACGAAGAGGGTCTGTAGGTTTTCCTTTACCTCGAGGGTCATTGGGAGGAAAATCTCCTCCTTTAGGCTGGTTGGGATTTCCTGGTTCACGATAGTCGGCCGTGGCATCTCCGATTGCTTTTCCTTTTCCATCTATGGTTCCGTCGGAAGTTTTCATCACGATTTCAGCTTTTCCGTCTCCATCCAGGTCATATACCATAAACTGGGTGTAGTGAGCACCGGCACGTATGTTCTTTCCCATATCAATGCGCCATAGTTTTTCTCCGGTCAAGCGGTAGCAGTCGAAATATACGTTTCCTGTGTAACCATCGTGTGCATTGTCGTGTGCGTTTGATGGGTCCCATTTCAGGATAATTTCATAGTTTCCATCTCCATCTACATCTCCGATGGAGGCATCGTTGGGACTGTAGCTGTATTTTTCTCCGGCAGGTGTGACACCGTCTGCGGGTTTGTCCAGTGGAATGTCAATGTATCCTGAAGGAGCATTTCCCGGAAGGGTATAGCTTCCTTCATTTGAAGTCTCTTTTCCATTGACTACAGGTTTTACTGTATAGACCGCTTTCTGGTTTCCTGCATAATTGTCTGTATAAAAAGTTCCTGTTCCAGCTGGAACTTGTGCAATCTTTTTTCCGTTCCGGTAAACATTGAATGCGGTTTCCATTGGGTCGGAAGAAAGGTATCTCCATGAAACTGCTACTTTTTGTGCGTTCTCTCTGACGGCGACAACTCCTCTTCCGAGTTTTTCTCGCTGCAGTTTACTGAAATCATAATTCGTTTGTGCGGAGCTGAGTACTCCCAGGCTGCAGGCAGCCAATGTCATGAGCCATTTCCTTTGTGTCTTCATTTTATGTGATATTTGATTATTGATTTATTGTGATTGAAACGTCTTCTCCATTCTCTCGAATATCTGTAAAGCGGATGTTTTCTACATCTTTGGTTACGAATAAAGGACGTCCATCTGGTTTCTCATAATAGAAGTTGATATGATGAAACGAGATATTCTTAGCATGTGAAATGTAGAAGCCTTTTGCCGGGATAGTACCGAACATCCATGGTTCAGGATATACCTTTTCTTGTTCCGGAAGCTCTCTTTTTCCATCTTCTTTTGTATATCCTCCTTTATAATACAAGTGAATATGGTCGAAGGTAACATCTTCTATAATCCCATTAGGGATACCGCTGATAATGGAAGAATAACGGGAATCTACATCGTATGCATTGATGTGACTGATACGGATACGCTTCATGCTTCCGGCTGGAGTTCCTTCGGGGCTTCGCATACGGGCCCCCAGACGGAGAAAGATGCCGGCATTGACAATGTGTCGCATGGTGATATGGCTGATTTCGATGTCTTCCAGATGTCCTCCGTCTACTGTTTCCAAAGCCAGTCCCCTGCAATGTTCGAAAATGCAGTTGGTTACGGTGATATTCTTAAATCCTCCACTAGATTCTGTACCCAGTTTGATACGTCCTGTACGGTAGCCATGGTCCGGTGCCTGAGGCTCATCCAGTTCCCAAGTACCGCTGAGCATAGTTCCGCGATCGTATCCGCTGACGTAACAGTCGGAGATTGTTACGTTTTCTGTATCTTTAAAGTAGCCTAACGCATAAGATGATTTTAGTACAATAGCATCATCCCATGGAGTATTGACGCTGCATCGGCTGATACGTACATTTTTGCAACAGTCGATGTCAAATCCGTCACGGTTGGTATCGACTTTCAGGTTATCGATGGTCAAGTTGTCTACTCCAGTAGCCAGTAGGGCAAAGTGACCACAACGAAACATAGACAGATCTTTCAGTGTAACATTCTTGCATTCTTTCAGACTGATGGCTTTATTGCCTACTCCGTCGCGTCGGCTTTCTTCGCGTGTCAATCCTTTTCCGTCAATCTTTCCTGGACCACTGATTGTAATATCTTCCAGGTTAATTCCCCAGATAAGGGAATTCTTCCAGTGGCTGTGTCCGAAGTCTTGATAGCTGTTATGGGGATTGGATTCTGCTTTGTCATATCCCTTTTCGGCCGTAGGGAAAGCAGCCACAATTGTAGCACCTTGTTCCAGATACAGATGAATCTGGCTGGCAAGTCGGATAGAATAACAGGCATATTTTCCAGCAGGAACATATATTGTTCCCCCTCCTTCGCGGGCAGCTTGCACGATAGCCTGATTGATGGCTTCAGAATCAATGTGCTGTCCGTCGCCTACGGCTCCGAAATCTTTTACGTTATAAATTTTTGCTTGCAGTATGTTTGTACAGAGAAACAAAATCCACAAGCAAATGATGATTTTCTTATTCATGGTTGTTGCTTTTCTTGGTAAAACAATGCTGGTAACATGTAGTCGGCATAGTCGGCCTTTGCATTTTGCTTGTATGCACAGAAGTACACTTTTTCTCCTTTACGAATCAGGCAGGTTGCTGCCAGTACGGGAGCATCCGTTTTCTTCCCGGATGTGAAAAGTGCCAACGGAGTATGTTGCTTGTGTCCGTCGGATAAACGAATGGAAGAAGCTGAAGGGACTATGAGATTAGTTACTTTTAGTTGCATAACTTTTCCGTGGTAGACTGTAACTTGTGTACCTTCTACATTGAAAACATTGTCTTTGCAATATTGAGGTTCAATATCTGTTTCTGGAGTGGTCGCATCGCATCCTCCAAAAGCCCATCCCAATGTGATATCTTCTCTCTTATTTTCGATTTCCAGAATGAATCCTTTTGTATCACTGAGTGGATGGCAATCGATATGCAGCTGTGTCTGTTTCTCATCCAGCCATCGGCTTGAGTCGTTTTCGATAATGCCTAGTCTGAGTGTACCTGAACCATCGGGCATAGAGAAAGAAAGTGCTTTGTTTTGAGCAGAAATTCCCCCAAAAATGCTCCATAAAAACAATCCAGTCACAAATGATTTCAGTGAATTCATAGTTCTTGATAAAATGTTGTCCTTGTTTCAGCAAAGTTACGCATCTTGAATTGAAAGGAGCATGGATTATTATACATGTTCCTCGATTATCATACACTTTCCTGAAAAAAATGAGCTATCATGCAGGCTGATTGTGATTTCCTTCTACCTTTGCAAGAGTAATACATTTCAAAACTAATACTTGAATACGATGAAAAAACGTTTGCTTGCAATGGTATGCGGGTGCTTGTTCTATGGGGGAGTTTTTGCTCAGCATACCTGGTTTAATGACAAAGATTTGACCTTGACAGGAGCTTATTATTATCCGGAACATTGGGATGAAAGTCAATGGGAACGCGACCTGAAACAGATGCATGAACTAGGATTTGAATTTACTCATTTTGCAGAATTCGCTTGGGCGCAGCTTGAGCCACAGGAGGGGGTATATGATTTTTCTTGGCTGGACCGGGCAGTTGCCTTGGCGGCCAAATATGATTTGAAGGTCGTGATGTGCACTTCTACAGCTACTCCTCCTGTATGGTTAAGCCGTAAATATCCGGAGATTTTGCTGAAGTCCGAAGACGGTACTGTGCAAGATCATGGGGCACGCCAGCATGCTTCTTTTGCTTCTCCTGTTTACCGGAAACTCGCTTATCGTATGATTGAAGAACTGGCCCGCCATTATGGAAAGGATTCGCGCATAATTGGCTGGCAGTTGGATAATGAGCCTACTGTACAATTTGATTATAATCAGGCAGCAGAAGAAGCTTTCCGGGAATTCTTGAAAGAAAAATACCATCACAATATTCAGGAACTGAATGCAGCTTGGGGCACTGCCTTCTGGAGTGAAGTCTATTCTCGGTTTGAGGAAATCACCTTACCTAAAACTGCCCAGATGTTTATGAATCATCATCAGATTCTGGATTATCGTCGGTTTGCAGCCAATCAGACTAATGATTTCTTGAATGAACAATGCAGATTAATCAAGAAATATGCCAAGAACCAGTGGGTGACTACCAATTATATTCCAGATTATGATAAAGGACATATTGGAGGTAGCAAGGACCTGGATTTTGTCAGCTATACCCGCTATATGGTATATGGTGACAATGAAGGTATCGGTCGTAGAGGATATCGTGTGGGAAATCCTTTACGGATTGCCATGGCAAATGACTTTTTCCGTCCGGTAGACGGTACTTACGGGGTAATGGAGTTGCAGCCGGGACAGGTAAACTGGGGAAGTATCAACCCTCAACCCTTGCCAGATGCTGTCCGTTTGTGGTTATGGAGTGTATTTGCCGGAGGCTCTGATTTTATCTGTACGTATCGCTATCGTCAGCCTTTGTATGGAACTGAACAGTACCATTATGGTATTGTGGGCACAGACGGTGTAACTGTGACACCAGGCGGACGAGAGTATGAACAGTTTATGAAAGAAATCCGTTCTTTGAGAAAAGATTATCGCCCGAAGGAAGATAAACCGGAAACCTATCTGAAACGGAAGACAGCTATTTTATGGAATCCGGAAAATTATTGGAGCATTGATCGTCAGAAACAGAATGCAACATGGAATACTTTTGCTCATGTAGATAAATATTATCGTACACTTAAGTCTTATGCAGCTCCTGTAGATTTTATTTCTGAAGAGAAAGATTTCTCACAATATCCGGTGATGATAGTTCCGGCATATCAGTTGGCCGATAAAGAACTGGTAGCAAGGTGGAAAAAATATGTGGAAGAAGGAGGAAACTTGGTGCTGACTTGCCGTACCGCACAGAAAGACCGTTTTGGACGTTTACCGGAGGCTCCTTTTGGTTCAATGATTGATGAGTTGACTGGAAATCACATGGAGTTTTATGATTTGTTGTTGCCTCAAGATCCAGGACAAGTAAAGATGGATGGAAAGGTTTATACTTGGAATACTTGGGGAGAGATTTTGCAACCCGGTGCTTCCAATGAGGTTTGGGCTACTTATACAAATGAATTTTATGAAGGAAAACCTGCGGTTACTTTCCGTAAATTAGGAAAGGGGTCTGTGACTTATATCGGAGTAGACAGTTCAGACGGGGCTTTGGAGCGTCAGGTTTTGGATAAGTTGTATAGTCGTCTGCAAATCGAAGTAATGAATTTACCTTACGGTGTGACAATGGAATACCGTAACGGATTAGGTATAGTGCTAAACTATAGTGACCAGCCTTATCAGTTTGCACTTCCTCAAGGAGCAAAAGTGTTGATTGGTACTCCTAATATTGCTACAGCCGGTGTATTGGTCTTCAAATTTTAGAAGAGAGAAAATATAGAATGTAAAAAACGGCTTTAAATGATGTTTTCCTGTCATTTAAAGCCGTTTTTATTATCTATTAATTATGGTGTTACTGCGGAATTACCTCCTGCATATAAATCGCATCCAGACTCCACAAAGCAGCATCATTGGTGCTGATTGTCTTACATTCATCCATAGTTGCCGGAACTTCTGGAGGAAGCACTTTTTCTATCTTGAATTCCGGTGCCGGAGTATGTTCCAGTTTGCTCCATAAATCCTTCCAGGCCTCTGCAGCTGTTTTCGGGTCATACAGATGGGATGCAGCGTATGCCATCAGTCTGCAAACCCGGAAACGATTATGCGTAATTTCGAGTGCTTTTTGTTTGTAGTCACGTGCATGTTCCAGCCATACTTTGTTGAACTCCGGAACCTGAATCATTTCCTGCATTTCATTCATTATTTCAAAGCCTCCCATAATAGTCATCAGGTGATTGGTATTTTGTTTATTGGGGTCTCCCTCATAACTGATAACTCCAGTTGCCGGGTCATATCCTAAGGCCATATTTCCGGTGAACAATCCATTTTTCAGGGCTGCAATGCTCTTCATGCCTGTGATAATCTTGTCACGGTACTTCGTATTTTGCGTACGTTCCCATTCAGTCATCCAGTTACCAGCGTAGGCCAGCCAGTCGGGGCCGATGCGTAATCGGGCAGGTGCGCTGCATGGGAACTGACTCTTCGGCTCAGCCAAACGCATCGGATCGAGTGTATATAGCTTCTGGTCTGCATCGGTTACTTCTTTCATTAAGTCGCCGGCTCTTTCGTCTGTAGTCAGGTAATAATAGAAACGATTCCAAGCGGCCTGACTGATACGGGCCTCTTTTGCACCGCATCCCCAGTGACTGACGTTGTGACGGCTTCCTAAGCCTGCATTGGGACCGATGTGATATACATCCACTTCTGCCGTATGACGTGTGATGGCCTCTGCCATTTTCCAGATGTCCTGCCGTCCTGTACGCAGGAAATTATACCACAGCCACATGTTGGATGCTAGTTCGGTGTTATCCCATGCATATCCGCCTACATCGTATCTCCAAGAGTGGCGTATCGGATCGTAAGCATGCATTAAGTCACCATAGTTCCAAAAACCATACCATTTATGTTGAGCAATAGCGTTTTGATATAAATCGATATAAGCATTCAGGCGGTCTTCTACCTTACTGCGCTGCGGATTACTTCTGTCAGGTAATGACCAGATGCCAAAAGCCTGGCAGGCATGGAGATATTCCGGTGTACACATCAGTGGAGCTGCTTCTGATAGAATCTGTGCCGTTTCTGCGATGCCGGCTTTACCTGGATAAGCAGCTTGTGGAACAACGGTCAGTGTGTGTGTGCGAGCAATACCATAGGGGGTACTCATTCCTTCCTGTACGTCTTCGTAGCTGGCTATCAGGTCATGTGCCACCTTGTCATAGTGTCTTAAGTCCATAGCTTCTGACTCCGGACTCCATAACCAGACAATCAGTGAAGCTTCCTGGCTGCGTGCATGCTGTACTTCCAGTGTAGAAGGATAAGCTTGCCAGAAATCCTGCAAAGCAACTCCCATTCCTCCACTTACATCACCGGCAAAAGCATATCCTCCGGCTTGTGTGCCGGTAAACGTACCAATCCAGGGACTGTCTTCTGTGGCCCGTTTGCGGATGCTGAAAGAATTGTCTGTAAGTTGAGAGAGACGGAAATTATCCCATGCAGCCCAATTGTCAATCAAACTTCTGTTTTTTGCATCAAAACGCTGGTATTCAGGAATGCGTTTTCCTTCCATCTGTTGTTTCTGCCAGCTTTGGTCTTTGTCGAGTGTCAGGATTCTTCTTCCCACCAGCGGTTTAACCGGTTCGCTCCATACACCTCCGTCGGCACAGGCGAAGGCTACATGACGGTTATATAAATCCTCTCTCATCGGAACCTGGAATCGTACTCCTAGTGAGCGGATAAAATCTTTGTTTTGGTCTCCATCGTAGATGAAAGAGTGTACCATTTTGATTTGCTCATTTCCTGCGTAAAAATACATGCGCAGAGTGAACGGAAGCCATTCATGTCCGTCTTTTCCCTGCTGCACACCCTCCAGTTTGATGGTAGTACGTATTTTTCCTTGCTGTTCAATTACGGCTTTTTTGATGAGGCTATTGAATGACTGATAATGAATCTCAGTGGCATCTTCTCGTGATGGAGAATCTTGTGTGCTGGCAATTAAATCCGCCTTTCCACCTACTTTCACATTCCCATACAGAAGACTGTCTAGAATACAAGTTCCAGATTTAGGGATAAAAGCAGTAATTTTTCCAGTGGCTATAGTCAGTTGGTTATCGGATTCTGTGACATGAATTTCTTCTGTATTGGTCGTTTTTTTCTTTTTAGAAGAAGGTATTACTTTTACTGAACGGGTATTACCCGGAATAACAGCAGCCATACCTGCCCATTTTACAGATCCATCGGGCCAGTATGCTGTGGTCCATGTGTCGGCCTCCACTAATTCTCCGTTTTCAGTTTGTACACACAAGGGGGTACCTGATTTTACTTTACCTTGTTTGAACGGAACTCCAAAACTGATGGGGCGTGCTTGTTCTGGAACCTTTCCAATCCAGTGTAAAGGAGCTTCAGTAGCTTTTTCTTTTTCAATGGAGTATTTGAAATTAGTAATACGGGTTCGGGACAATGTGGTACGGAAACCGAACCAGCCGGAAGTCAGTGGTGACGGGTCATAAAAGTCGACAAGTAATTTCCCATCGATGTAATAGCGTACTCTGTTGTCTGTATTTTGAATCTTAATGTGATACCATTTATTTGCTTTCAACAGATTATCTTGGTCTTTATATTCTTTCAAAATGGCAGGACGTACCTTTTCATCTGTTACTCCGGCTTCATTGCCGTCATAACGGCGGAAACGAGTGGTAGAATTGTAGTTACCTCCATATCCCAGATAATACAGCTGAAGGCTGTAGCAGTTTACGAAAACTCCGTTTCGCCAGTTCATGCGTTTCCAGATGTCAGAAGCTTTCGGGTCGGAAGCCATCCAGAAGCAGTTTAAGTCGCTTAGTCTGTCACCTGGTTTCCCTTCTACTGCCACACAGGCATCGTATTCAATGGTGACGTTGCCCGACATTTTTTCTTTTCTCCACAGAGTCAGTCCTTTAGGAGATAAAATTTCACAGGTATCTCCTGAAAAGGAAACTTTATAGTCAGGAGATTCGGATTCCACCTTCCAGTATTTACTGAAATGGCTTTTGTCCAGTCCGGATGTCGTTCCGGATTGTGCATTCATCGTAAACGGACTATACATCAAAAGTCCTATTAACCACAGTTTCTTCATAGTTTTATTGGAAAAATAATCATTTTACAAAGTACGGGAAAGCTTCTGTCTTAGGGACTGGAGTATTGTACATGTTGCTGTAAATTTGTATAAAAAAGAGACGCTTCTCTCTTTTGAAAAGCGTCTCTTAAAATTGTATGGAAAAATAAGGTTTTGGTTAATAGCCAGGATTCTGCATTGCTTGTTTTTCCTCATTGGTCAAAGCTGCACCACTTTCATTTGTGATACCATCAAGGAATGATTGTGGAATTGGGCGATAGTAATGTTTGTCTGGGTTAAACTCACCGATACCACGGCTTACACCGTCGTTAAATGCATGCCAGCGTGCATCAAGAGTTTTTGTACGTGCCAGGTCTTCCCATCTATATCCTTCACCACAAAGTTCACGTGTACGTTCGTTCAACAAGAAGCACATCATTTTTTCTGCATTGCTAGTGCAATTCAGTGCCTGATAGATAGGTGCATCTGTTTGAGAATTATATACATCGTCTACGCTGTTCAGGTGCATGCCTGAAAGAGATGACTGTGCATTGTAAACACTTTCCTGTCCTTCCAGGTTATTAGATTCATAATAAGTGTTCTGTTCAGAATAGATGGCTCCGTCAGCAGAGTAACCTCCTCCTTTTCCGGAGCAGTATGTGTTGTTTTTGTAAGATTGACCACCATCCACGTTTACACTTCTGTCTTCACCTTCTTTATAGGCAGCGCGGTCACGCAATTTGTTAATCCAGGTGATAGCGTCTGCATAATGGCTTTCTCCTTTACGGATATAAGCTTCTGCTACCATTAGCACATCATCAGCTGAACGTGCGATAATGGCATCACGAGTTCCAAACTGAGAAGCAATAGAGTTACGCGAACCGTCACGGAACTTAGACAATGCAACAGAGCGTTTGTGAGGAATAATGTTATAATAGTTTCCTGTGTGTGTAGAGAGGTTCCAGTTCAGCTGATTTTCACCTTTGAAATAACGTACAAATGTGTGTGGTGCACAAATCTCTCCATTTTTCTTTACTTTGATATCAGCTGCCCCTGTTGAGTAGTTTTCAAAACGGTCGTCTCCCGGTTCGTTAACGATATATTTGATACCTACTTCTCCAGCGATAAAACGCTTATCTCCCACATTAACACCTGCGGGTGCGCCGTTATTTATATCTTCTTCAGTCCATGTAGGTGCTCCGGCTGTGTCGTTTGCTCCATAGCAAGTAATAAATGATTTCCAGAATCTGGAGTCATTAACTCGGTCGAATACCTGCATGGTATATTCAGTTGCACTTACATAAGAGAATTCACGGCCACCAGAGATGTCACGTTTAGTTCCCTGTATATCCTGGTATACAGATGGGTAATACAGATGCATCTGATTACCGTAACGTCCCCAAGTAGATTCATCGTTTGAGAACTGTGCTGCCAATACAACTTCACTGACTTTTTCATTTGCTCCATTGGGTTCCTGGTAGTCCCAAAGTTCTACGTAGTTAGTACATATCGGGTGTTTGCTTACCACTTCCGAACCATACTGAATTACGGCGTCCAAATCTTCAGCAACATAGCTTGAATTCCATCCACTGTATAACTCAGAAGCACGGAACAGATGTGCTTTAGCTAAAAAATGGGCTGCGGCATATTTTGTAATACGGCCTGTTTCATCTATTTTTTCTGGCAATAAGCGATAAGCTTCTTGGAAGTCGCTGATAATCTGTTTGTAAACATCTTCTTCAGATGCGCGTGTGAAATAGGTATCTACACTGGTTGAAGGGGTTAGCTTAAGGGGCACACCGCCAAATTGTTTAACCAGTTCAAAATAGGCAAACGCTCTTAAAAAATAGCCTTCTCCCAAACGGGTGTTATAGGTGGCACTATTTTTATCGTAATATTGAGGCATATTGGCAATGATGATATTTGCCGGTTCTACCAAGCCATAGAAATTATCCCAGACCGGTTGGTTAGCGCCTGTTTCTGCAGAGTTCAAGTCTTGGCTGTAGTGGTTCCATGCAGGCATAGTATTGTTTGCATCGGTAAATTCATCTACTCCCATGTTGTAGCATTCGATTGCCCAAATGTAGTTATATTTAAATTTCAATTTCTGATATGCACCGGTAACCAGTTCATCGAGACCTTCTTGGGTTTTAAACCGGTCGGTACTATATTGGGTAATTAGTTCTTCATCTAGGAAAGAATCTTTACATGAAGACAGACTGCTTCCCATAGAACTGATCATTAATGCAGTATATAATATTTTATTTAGTTTCATAGTTCCTTAATTTTATGATTAGAATCCAATATTAACACCGATAACAAAGCTCTTCAGAGTTGTTGCAGAACCAAATGTTTTAGTGTTATTATCATAGTTAAGCAAATCAGTATCCAACCAGTCACAAGCTTTATAAATAGTGAATGGGTTCATGGCCTGTACGTATACTTTAAGATTGTTCAATCCTACATTTTTCAGTTGCTTAGAAGTAAAGTTATATCCCAAAGAAATATTACGTACTTTGATGTATGAACCATCCTGATAGTTCATAGAAGAACTGTATGTATCTGCAGCTTCTCCATTTGACCCCGGAGAGTAATATTGTGCATTTTCGTTGGTGCCAGCTACCCAATAATCCAATTTACGCATCATGTAACGGCCATCAAGGGAGGCTGCTCCTTGTGGAACGGTAAAGCCCCAACGTGAAAGGATAAAGAAGGATAATTCAAAATTCTTATAGCTAAATGTATTATTCCATCCGGCAGTCCAGTCAGGACGTACTTTACCGACAATCTGACGGTCGTTTGTGGCATCGATAGAGTTATCCTGATTTAAGTCCTTCACTTTAATCTGTCCTGGTTTACGACCATATTTTGCAGCTTCTTCAGCTTCAGATGTTTTCCAGATTCCATCATATACATAATCATAGTATACACCGATTTCTTCACCTACAAACCATCTGTTGTTTACATCTTCAGTTCTTCCATTAGATAACTGTTCAATCTTGTTACGGTCCATAGACCATGTCAATGTAGTATTCCAAGAGAAATCTTTTGTTTGAACAGGAATGGCATTTACCTGTAAGTCAATACCCCATCCGGATGTTTTTCCTACGTTGGCATATGTAGAAGTATAACCTGTTAATGAAGGAATTGTCATACCGAGCAACAAGTCATTGGTCTTAGTCTTATAGGCATCAATGCTACCACTTAAGCGGTTATTAAAGAATCCATAATCGATACCTACGTTGTACTGAGTTGTTTTTTCCCATCCTAAATCCTGATTAGCCATCTTAGCCGGATCTTTTGCAGAAGGATCTGAAGGAACATATCCTAATGAAGAATCTGTTTGTCCCCAGTTGTAGTATAATCCGGTAATAGCTCCTTTAGTGGCATAAGCTGCAATAGCGGCATTACCTGTAATACCAAATCCAAGACGCAATTTCAATTGGCTTAACCAGTTAACGTCTTTCAGGAAATTTTCCTGATCCAGGCGCCATGCCAATGCCATAGAAGGGAAGCTTGCCCATTTATGTCCTGGAGCTAACTGTGAAGCACCATCCCAACGCATAGATGCGGTCAATAAGTATTTATCCATGAATCCGTAGTTTGCACGAATCATGTAAGAAGTCATCTGGGTTTCTGTCAGTCCAGTGCCGAATGAACTTAATGTACCAGCTGTAGACATATTGTACCATAATTCTTCTGATGAGGCAACATTAGTGGCACGCATATCACCCATTTCATAGTGATAAGCAGAAGCTGATTGCATCAAAGTCAATCCTAAATTATGTTTTTCAGCAAATGTCTTGTTGTAATAAATCAAGTTATCCAGTGTCCATGAACGTTTCTGTTCATTTTTGTATTGAGCTCCATTATTTCCATCTCCGTTGATACCATCTGCAGCATTGGCTATTCCCAGAGTATAATACTGGAATTCGGGACCAAACTGAATTCTATAAGAAAGTCCTTCCAGTGGTTCCCAGATTTTTCCGAAGTCTACTTGTGCATACATGCTGGCATTAGCTCGGAATGTACGGCGCTGGTTGGTATTGTAATTCAGTTCACGAATAGGGTTGATGATGTTTACATCACCATTCGGGTTACGAATGTATTCTCCGTTTTCATCATAAGGTACAGTCCATGGCAGCATGCTTCTCAATGCTCCATAAAGGTCTCCAGAACCTGTAACTGATTTTGTGAAGCTGTAACCATAATCCTGATCTGAATAAGATGCGTTGATTGAAGAACCCATCTTAAAGAAACTCAGAGGAGAAGCGTCGAAAGAAGTTTTTAATGTATAGCGTTCATAGGATTGTCCAGGCTGTGTACCTTTCTGATTTAAATATCCGAATGAAGCATAACCCTGGAATTTGTCAGTACCGCCAGAAGCGCTTAATGTATGTTCATGAGTGATACCCGTTTGTTTGCCATTAGAAGCCCAATCATAGGAACCTACTTTTGAAGGATCATAAGTTCCTCCTTCCCATGCTTTTTCAATGTTTGCCCAAGAAGCAGCTACACTGCCAAACGCAGCTTTATCAGCTTCGTAATCAGGAGTTGCAGATGCATAAGATCCCATGTTATATTTGGCAAGACGAGCGTAATCCAACCATTCTGAAGCAGACATCATTTCTGTTACATCATGCAGGGTCTCAAAGGTTACGGTTCCTGAATAATTCAATGAAATCTTGCCTTCTTTTCCTTTCTTAGTAGTAACCAAGATTACACCATTGGCACCACGTGAACCATAAATAGCAGTAGCAGAAGCATCTTTCAATACGTCGATAGATTCAATATCACTCGGGTTGATATTTTCGATACCGCCGTTTTGGATAATCATACCATCTACTACATACAGCGGGCCTTGATCGGCAGTGATAGAACGTACACCACGGATATTAATGCTTCCTACTTCACCCGGACGCTGGCTGGAAGTAATGTCCACACCGGCGGTTTTACCTTGCATACCTTCCAGTGCATTTTTAACAGGCATCGCTTTCAATTCTTTTTCTCCGACACGTGCCATTGCACCTGTAACATCCGATTTTTTCTGTACACCGTAACCTACTACGACAACTTCATCGAGCACTTCGGTGTCTTCTGCCATTGTGACATTAAATGTTGTTTTTCCTTGTACCGGAATCACTTGAGTCTTGTAGCCAACAAAGCTAATTTCAAGTGAAGCGTCATTAGGTACATTAGATAAGGTAAACTTACCGTCAAAGTCAGTAATTGTACCGTTAGTAGTTCCTTTTACTACTACACTTGCACCAATTACAGATTCCCCACTTTTATCGAGTACCGTACCCGACACCGTCTTACCTTGTGCATACGCTCCAATAGCGATAATAGAGAACAAGGCTAAGAAGAACAGGCGTTGCAAGTTAGAAGCGCAACGCATCAGACTAGAATAAGTTCTGTCTTTCATACCTCTAATTTGGTTAAGTTAAACAAAAGTTAGTTTCATTATATCTTTGTATTTTGCATTTTTGAATGTGATGTAAAAGTACAATTGTATGAGAGGGTAAACAATGTAAAATTGTGTAGAAACATGGAAAAATCAGCACGAGATTATTGGATACAGGTGGATAGGTATATTTTGCATTAAAAAGCTTTCTTCACCTCTTTCGAAGAAGTGATGTATTTATTTCTTTTTGAAATGTTAATAATAGAATTGATTTTAAGTTTTTAATTTAACATCTTAACGTACGTTTTAATATAGTTGGGAAAACTCAATAGCAAAGAGCCGAATTCGTGCTTGTAAATTTTATGTGTTGCTTATCGGAAATATATGTTTTTCAGCCCTAAAACGTAGGTTTGAAGATTGAGAAACTTATGGATTCAGATAAGAAAACATAGAACTGGTAAAAGGATTTTCTGTTTAATCCTTTGGGATTTTTATTCAGATAAAATTCTGTTAGTTTGAATCTTGTCCCGCATGAAATGTAAAGAATTTCTGATAACCATCATTTATTCCATCTTAACTATCTATTTTTCCTATACCTTGTAGAAACAAAAAACATACCTTTGCTAAGTAGTTAAAAAGGCAATACTATGAGGTACATTCTAATAAGTTTATTCATTTTTATGGCTTTAGGGCATATTCATGCCGCAGAGCGGGAGAAGTATAATTTCAACAGCGACTGGAAATTAAAGGTGGGTGATATAGTTCAGGCAGAGGAGGTGGACTATTTGGATGCAGAATGGAAGTCGGTTACACTTCCTCATGCATTCAATGAGGATGAAGCTTTCAAACTGAATATCAAGGATCTTACAGATACAATTGTATGGTATCGAAAACATTTTCGTTTACCTGCTGATGCGAACGGACGAAAGGTGTTCATTGAATTTGAAGGAGCACGACAAGGAATTGATCTGTATGTGAACGGTCACCTGGTCGGCCAGCATGAAAATGGAGTGATGGCTTTTGGTTTTGACCTTACTGCATTTGTAAAGCCAGGTAAGGAAAATGTCATTGCTGCACGTATTGATAACAATTGGGACTATGCAGAGAAGGCTACTGGCGTGAAGTATCAGTGGAGCAACCGTAATTTTAATGCAAATTACGGAGGCTTACCCAAGAATGTGTGGTTGCATGTGACGGATAAACTATACCAGACTTTACCTTTATATAGTAATCTGCAAACTACGGGTGTCTATATTTATGCGGAAGATATTCAAGTGCGTGCTCGAAAAGCTCGAATTCATGCCGAATCGGAAGTAAAAAATGAAACAAAGAAAAGCCAGACGGTAGGTTATCTGGTGGAAGTTTTTGACCGTGACGGGAAGCTTGTAAAGTCGTTCTGTGGCGAGGAGAAAAGAATTAATCCAGGAGAAAAAGTAGTACTTTCGGCTGAAAGTGAAGTGGAAGGTTTACATTTTTGGAGCTGGGGGTATGGCTACTTGTATACGGTAAAGACTGCTTTGTGCATAGAGGGAAAGAAAACGGATGAAGTAATTACGCGTACAGGTTTTCGCAAGACACGATTTGCTGATGGAAAAGTATGGTTGAACGACCGGGTGATTCAGTTGAAGGGATTTGCTCAGCGAACAAGTAATGAATGGCCTGCTGTAGGAATGTCGGTACCGGCCTGGTTGAGTGATTATAGCAATGGCCTCATGGTGAAAGCTAATGCTAATCTGGTGCGTTGGATGCATGTAACTCCCTGGAAGCAGGATGTAGAGTCATGCGACCGTGTCGGTTTGATTCAGGCCATGCCGGCAGGAGATGCAGAAAAAGACTGCAAAGGACGTCAGTGGGAACAGCGTAAACTGGTAATGAGGGATGCAATTATCTATAACCGCAACAATCCGAGTATCCTTTTTTATGAATGTGGCAATGAATCAATCAGCCGTGAACACATGCTGGAGATGAAGAAGATTCGTGATGAGTTTGATTATCATGGTGGGCGTGCAATCGGTTCTCGTGAGATGCTGGATATTCGTGATGCCGAGTATGGGGGAGAGATGTTGTATATTAACAAAAGTGCGCATCATCCTATGTGGGCCATGGAGTATTGCCGTGATGAAGGCTTGCGCAAGTATTGGGATAATTACTCCTATCCATATCATAAGGATGGAGAAGGAAACAGTGCTTATCATTCTGCGGCTACCGGAAAAACGAAAAAACAGGCAGATGCCAGTGTATACAATCGCAATCAGGACTCTTTCACCATTGAGAATGTGATTCGTTGGTTTGATTACTGGCGTGAACGTCCGGGTACGGGCAAAAGGGTAAGCTCAGGCGGCGCTAAGATTATTTTTTCAGATACAAATACTCATTTTCGTGGGGTAGAGAATTACCGGCGTAGTGGAGATACAGACCCGATGCGTATTCCGAAAGATTCTTATTTCGCTCATCAAGTGATGTGGGACGGATGGGTAGATACGGAAAATCCTCGTTTGCATATCGTAGGACACTGGAATTATGAACCGGGAGTGGTCAAGCCTGTGTATGTGGTTTCTAATACGGATAGTGTGGCGTTATTTTTAAACGGAAAACCAATGGGACAGGCTCAGCGTGACTATCATTTCTTGTTTACTTTTGATAAAATCGCCTTCACTCCTGGAGTATTGGAAGCTGTGGGGTACAATGACGGAAAAGAAGCTGCGCGTATGCAGTTAAGAACCGCAGGTAAACCAGCTAAATTGAATTTAGCTGCCATTCAGCATCCGAAAGGATGGAAAGCCGATGGAGCCGATTTGGTGTTGTTGCAAGTGGAGGTTGTCGATGCGGAAGGGAATCGTTGTCCGCTGGCGAACGATTTGATTCATTTTACGGTAGAAGGTCCGGCAGAATGGCGAGGAGGTATAGCACAAGGCCCGGATAATTATATCTTGTCGGAAAAACTTCCCGTGGAATGTGGGGTGAACCGTGCGTTATTACGCTCGTCTGTTACAGCAGGGAAGGTGGTTGTACGAGCTGAAGCAGAAGGATTGGCTTCCGCTTCATTGGAACTGGTTTCTTCTCCTGTAGAAGTACAAAACGGACTGAGTACATACATTCCTGGAGATGATTTGGAAGGAAGTTTAGATCGTGGAGAAACCCCTTTGTCTCCTTCTTATATAGATCGTGCGGTGGATGTGGCTGTGCTCTCTGCAGAGGCTGGAATAAATACGGAAGAAGCTTGTAAGAGTTGTGATGACAATGAATTGAGTGAATGGAAAAATGATGGAAAAGCTTCCACTGCATGGATTAAGTATCATCTTGAAAGGGTAGCGCGTGTGGATAAGGTATGTATGAAACTTACAGGATGGCGTATGCGCAGTTATCCTTTGGAAATTTATGCGGGCGATGAACTGATCTGGAGCGGAGAAACTGAAAAAAGTCTGGGTTACGTTCATCTGAAAGTGAAACCGGTTCCTGCTTCTGAAATAACTATCCGGTTGAAGGGTTCAAGTAAAGAGGATGATGCCTTTGGACAGATTGTGGAAGTGGCTGCTCCAGTAGCCAATGAATTGGATTTGTTTAAGGCGAAAGATGGAGATAAAACCAATCATGAACTTCGTATTGTAGAAGTTGAATTTAAGGAAAGCCTGAACAGATAGCGGGCTGGGTGAAAATATAAACGGGGAAAAGCAGACATAACGTGGTTGCTTTTCCCCGCTGTTGTTTTGAGGGTTATTTTACTTCGATTTGTATCTTTCCTGATTTCAGCCCTTTTGCGGTGACTTGTAACTCAAGGGTGCCTGCTTCTTTTCCTGATTGCACAATTGCAGTCAGCATGCCGTTGAAGGCGTGCATCTGAGGCAGATGGAACAAATCCAGACAAGTTGGGTCTCCATTGGCTGAGGCTTTGTAGTTTCCGGCTCCTTTCACTTTAAACTTCACTAGACGCATGTCTGTGGGGCAGAGATTTCCGTCTTTGTCTACAACACGTACGGTTACGTATGCCAAATCTTTTCCATCGGCTGTGAGCGACTGGCGTGAAGAAACCAATTCAATATGATGAGGTTTTCCTGCCGTGCGGATTATCTTTTCTGCTTTAGCCATACCGTGTTCATCGTATGCCACGACTTTTACTTCTCCCGGTTCGTAAATGGCGTTGTGCCACATCAGGCGGTAACGGTTCTCTACGCTTTGGTTGTTCTTCGTCTGTTTCCCATAACTTTTTCCGTTGATGAAAAGTTCGGCTGTCGGATAGTTGGTATAGACGAATACAGGTACTTCTTTTCCTTCTCTGCCTTCCCAGTTCCAATGAGGAAGAATATGAAGTGTTTCAGCTTGCTTGTTCCATACGCTGCGGTATAAATAATACCGGTCTTTGGGTAAGGAAGCCAGGTCGATAATACCGAACATAGAGCTGTGGTTGGGCCATGCATCCGTATCGTATGGACTGGGTTCGCCAAGGTAATCAAAACCTGTCCAGACAAATTGCCCTAAAGTCCATTGGTGGTCATCAGCCAGAGCAAAGTCTATATCGGGAATGTTAGACCAGGAGCAGTATTCCAGGTCGTAAGAAGAAGACTGATGGTCTTCGTATTTTGCATCGGCTTTACGCTCTGCCGGGAATTTGTATACACCGCGTGAACTGACGGTAGAAGAGGTTTCTGAGCCTAATACAAGATTTTGAGGCAGGCGTTGGTAAGCTTCTTCATAGCGGTGTGCGCGATAATTAAATCCTGGAATATCGAGCATGGCCGCAAATCCGTTGTCGAGTACACAACTAACCTGGTCCATGCCGCAGGTAACCGGACGGGTAGGGTCTTCCCGATGGCAAATGTCTTGCAGGAACTTGGCTACTTTGTATCCTTCACTGCTGCATTGGGTAGGTACTTCATTACCGATACTCCACATCACTACACAGGGATTATTCCGGTATTGCCGTAGCATGTTTACCATGTCTTTCTCGGCCCATTCGTTGAAATAGCGGTGGTATCCGTTTTCACACTTGGCAATGTCCCATTCATCGAAAGGCTCAATCATCATCATGAATCCCATTTCATCGCAGAGTCTGACAAGCTCGGGTGCCGGCATGTTGTGTGCGGTACGAATGGCATCGCAGCCCATGTCTTTTAATAATGTAAGCTGGTGGCGTAGAGCCGATACGTTGATGGCAGCTCCTAAAGGACCTAAGTCGTGGTGGTTGCATACCCCCTGGAATTTACGGTGCTGGCCGTTCAGGAAAAAGCCTTTGTCAGCTACAAATTCGATGGAACGGATACCAAAGCGGGTGGTATAAGTATCTGTAAGTTTTCCGTTGGCATAGATTTTAGATACGGCCTGATATAAGAACGGTGTTTCGGGCGACCACAATTGCGGGTTTTCTACAATAAAATTTTGTGTAAACGGTTGCCCGTGATTGATACGTCCGCTGTTTTTCTTGAAAGAAACTCTTTTTCCGTTCGGGTCCAGAATTTCTGTTTCTATGGTAATTTCTTCTTTTCCTGCATTCTGTAAAGAGGTACGAAGGCAAACCGAAGCATAGTCATTAGCAACGTGTGGGGTGGTAACCTGTGTTCCCCATACAGGTACATGTATTTTTTCTGCAGTAATCAGATGAACATTCCGGTAAAGTCCGGCTCCCGGATACCAGCGGGAAGATTGAGGACGGTTTTCCAGACGTACAGCCAATACATTGTCTTTTCCTTCTTTGTGCAGAAGCTCAGTAATGTCACAATGGAAGGAATTGTAACCGAAAGGCCAGAAGCAGGCTTCTTTTCCATTGACATACACGCGGGCTTCACTCATGGCTCCATCAAAAACCAGTGTTGTCTTTTTGTCAGGGTCTGCATCGAAACGGGTACGATACCATCCTACTCCCACATAAGGAAGTCCTCCGGTACGTCCGGTCTTGACAGATGCCTGTTTCTCCAAGTTCTGAGTAATGGCTACATTTTGTAAATCATTATTACGGTCAAACGGTCCATAAATGGCCCAGTCGTGTGGAATACAGACAGATTCCCATTGAGAATCATTAAATGAAACAGTTTCAGCTCCATTGGTTTCTCCTTTGTGGAATTTCCAGCCGGTTTCCAAGAGTTGTTCATGTCGCTGTGCGTTGAGACTGCATACACTACAGAGGATAGTAGCGAGCAGAAAGAATTTACGGATGTGCATAGATTTCTAAGATTAGGTTTTCATTTATCAAGCAAAGATAAACTTTTCGTTCGAAACTATCCTTATTTATTCCTGAACTCTTACTATATTTGCGGAGAAATTGGAGAAATACGTAATAATCAATCATATAATATTTCGCTATGGAATATAATTTCAGAGAAATTGAGAAGAAGTGGCAGCAGAGATGGGTGGAACGTAAGACCTATAAAGTTGTCGAAGATGAATCCAAGAAAAAGTTCTACGTGTTGAACATGTTCCCTTATCCGTCGGGAGCGGGACTTCACGTAGGTCATCCGCTGGGATACATTGCCAGCGATATTTATGCACGTTACAAACGATTGCAAGGATTCAATGTGTTGAATCCGATGGGATATGATGCATACGGTTTGCCTGCTGAACAGTATGCCATTCAAACGGGCCAGCATCCGGCCGTTACTACCGCAGCTAACATTGCACGCTATCGCGAGCAGTTGGACAAGATTGGTTTTTCGTTCGACTGGGATCGTGAGGTACGTACGTGCGAACCTGGATATTATCACTGGACACAGTGGGCTTTCCAGAAAATGTTCAACAGCTTCTATTGTAATTCATGTCAGAAAGCACAGCCTATCAGCAAACTGATTGCTCATTTTGAGGCTGAAGGAACAAAGGGGCTGGATGTAGCATGTAGCGAAGAACTGAATTTTACTGCAGAAGAATGGAAAGCTAAGACAGAAAAGGAACAGCAGGAAATTCTGATGAACTACCGTATCGCTTACTTAGGAGAGACCATGGTAAACTGGTGTCCGGCATTGGGTACGGTATTGGCCAACGATGAAGTAGTAGACGGGGTATCTGAACGTGGTGGACATCCGGTGGTGCAGAAAAAGATGCGCCAGTGGTGTTTGCGTGTGTCTGCTTATGCACAGCGTTTACTTGACGGACTGGAAACGGTAGACTGGACAGATTCTTTGAAAGAAACTCAGCGTAACTGGATTGGCCGTTCAGAAGGTACTGAAGTACGTTTCAAGGTAAAAGACAGCGATTTGGAATTTACTATCTTTACTACGCGTGCCGATACGATGTTCGGTGTGACTTTCATGGTACTTGCACCTGAAAGTGAACTGGTACCGATGCTGACGACTGAAGCACAGCGTGCAGAAGTTGAGGCTTATCTGGACCGTACAAAGAAGCGTACAGAACGTGAACGTATTGCAGACCGTCGTGTAACGGGTGTGTTCAGTGGTTCGTATGCCGTAAATCCGTTTACAGGAGAATCTGTTCCAGTATGGATTAGTGATTATGTATTGGCTGGTTATGGAACAGGAGCCATCATGGCGGTACCTGCGCACGATAGTCGTGACTATGCATTTGCCAAACATTTCAACTTGCCGATTGTACCGTTGGTAGAAGGTTGTGACGTAAGCGAAGAAAGCTTTGATGCGAAGGAAGGAATCGTTTGCAACTCTCCGAAAGCCGGGGTAACTCCTTATTGTGATTTGACGCTGAATGGCCTGACAATTAAAGAAGCCATTGCAGCTACCAAGAAATATGTGAAAGAGCATAATCTGGGCCGTGTGAAAGTTAACTTCCGTTTGCGTGATGCGATTTTCTCTCGCCAGCGTTATTGGGGTGAACCGTTCCCGGTATATTACAAGGACGGCATGCCGTATATGATTGACGAAAGCAAGCTTCCGCTGGAACTTCCTGAGGTTGCTAAGTTCTTGCCTACAGAAAGTGGAGAACCTCCTTTGGGACATGCAACCCGTTGGGCATGGGATGTAGCCAAAGGTGAAGTCGTAGAAAATACGAAGATTGATAACGTGAATGTATTCCCTCTGGAATTGAATACTATGCCGGGATTTGCCGGTTCCAGTGCATATTATTTGCGTTACATGGATCCGCATAACAATGAAGCGCTGGTTTCTGAGAAGGCAGATCATTACTGGCAGAATGTAGACCTTTATGTAGGAGGTACGGAACATGCTACTGGTCACTTGATTTATTCTCGTTTCTGGAATAAGTTCTTGTTCGACTTGGGCATCAGCATTAAGGAAGAACCGTTCCAGAAACTGGTGAATCAGGGAATGATTCAGGGACGAAGCAACTTTGTATATCGTATTAAGGATACCAATACTTTTGTGTCATTGGGATTGAAAGGCCAGTATGAAGTAACTCCGTTGCACGTAGATGTAAACATTGTATCGAATGATGTACTGGATGTGGAAGCCTTCAAGAACTGGCGCCCGGAATATCATAATGCAGAGTTTATTTTGGAAGATGGCAAGTATATCTGTGGTTGGGCAGTTGAAAAGATGAGTAAGTCCATGTATAACGTGGTGAACCCGGATATGATTGTAGAACGTTATGGAGCAGATACATTGCGTATGTATGAAATGTTCCTTGGCCCAGTAGAACAGTCTAAGCCATGGGATACCAATGGTATTGACGGAGTACACCGCTTCCTGAAGAAGCTTTGGAATTTGTTCTATGACCGTCAGGGTACTTTCTTGCCTGCTGAAGGAGAAGCTACCAAAGAAGAACTGAAAGCCATTCATAAATTGATTAAGAAGGTGACAGGAGATATTGAAACCTTCTCTTACAACACCTCTATCAGTGCCTTTATGATTTGTGTCAATGAATTGACTTCATTGAAATGTCGCAACAAGGCTGTGATGAGCAATCTGGTAGTGCTTTTGGCTCCGTTTGCTCCGCATTTGGCAGAAGAATTGTGGGAAGCTTTGGGCAATACTTCTTCTGTATGCGATGCACATTGGCCGGAATTCAATGAGGAATATTTGAAAGAAGACAGCGTAAAATATACTATTTCTTTCAATGGTAAGGCTCGCTTTACAATGGAGTTCCCTGCCGATGCAGACAATAATACCATCCAGGCTGCTGTACTGGCTGAAGAACAGTCACAGAAGTGGATTGAGGGCAAGACTCCGAAGAAGGTGATTATTGTACCGAAGAAAATTGTAAATATTGTACTTTAACCTTTTAAATGCTCGTCCGGAATGAACAGGAGGTATCTTCTGTTCATTCCGGACTGTTTTTTATTGTCTATGGAAGCTTTATTAAAGAAAAAGTTGGGCCGGGAGTCCAGAGACTATCTGGCCATAACCTTCGGGCTGATTTGTTATTCCATTGGCTGGGCTGCATTTATGCTTCCCTATCAGATTACTACCGGAGGAGTAACGGGTATTGCGGCAATTATTTATTATGCCACAGGCATAGAGATTCAGGTCTCCTATTTTGTGATTAATGCAATATTCTTGGGTTTTGCCTTGAAAATATTAGGGCCTAAATTTAGTATTAAGACCATCTTTGCCATCTTTATGCTGACTTTCCTGCTTTGGTTCTTTCAGATGATTCTGAAAGATGAGAATGGAAACCTTCCTCAGTTATTAGGTCCTGGTCAGGATTTTATGGCTTGTGTGATAGGTGCCGGTCTGTTGGGTTTTGGAATTGGTATCGTGTTCTGTAATAATGGAAGTACGGGGGGAACGGATATTATAGCCTGGATTATCAATAAGTATAAGGATGTTACGCTGGGGCGGATGATGATGTATTGCGACATCGTCATCATTTCATCCTGTTATTTTATTTTTCACGACTGGCGCAGGGTCTTGTTCGGCTTTTGTGTCTTGTTTGTGATGAGTATCGTCATTGACTATGTGATTAACAGTACACGGCAGTCTGTGCAGTTTCTGATATTCTCACGCAAATATGAGGAGATAGCCGAAGGGATTGCGACAAAGATTGATCGTGGAGTGACTTTGCTTGATGGAAAGGGATGGTATAGTAAACAGGAAATAAAGGTAGTAGTGGTTTTGGCTAAAAAAAGGGAATCACTCGATATCTTCCGTTTAGTAAAGGACATTGATCCGAATGCCTTCATTTCACAAAGTAATGTAGTTGGAGTATATGGCGAAGGCTTTGATAAGCTTAAAGTAAAATAAACTTTTCCCTTAAAAAACTAAAATAAAATAAGTTTTTTCGATTAATTTGGCTTATCGGAAAAACTTATTTTATTTTGTACCTGATATTGCGATACTTGAATCTATAACGTGAAAAATATGTCAAAAGTCACTCTGATGATGTTACTGGCCTTTTTACTGACTTATGGAAATCCTGCGTCGGGCAGTAGTTTATCTCAAATCCATCAGCTGCATACTGGATGGGAATTTTCAATGTACGGTAGTAATGAATGGTTGTCTGCACAGGTGCCGGGCACGGTGCATCAGGACCTGATAGCTCATGATAAATTGCCTGATCCTTTTTATGGCATGAATGAGCAGAAAATACAATGGGTAGAAAAGGAAGACTGGTTGTATCGCACTTCATTTATACTGACAGAAGAGCAGCTACATCATGAAGGGGTGTATCTGGTTTTTGAAGGGCTTGATACCTATGCAGATGTTTTCTTAAATGGTTCTTTGTTGCTGAAAGCAGATAATATGTTTGTGGGATATCGGGTACCTGTCAAGTCTGTTTTAAGAAAAGGAGAAAACAGACTTGTAGTACGTTTTCGTTCGCCTATTCGTGAACTGATGCCCCAATGGGAGAGCAACGGTTTTGATTATCCTGCAGATAATGACCATTATCCTCAAAAATTAAGTGTGTTTAGTCGGAAAGCACCTTATTCCTACGGATGGGACTGGGGCATCCGTATGGTGACTTGTGGTATTTGGCGGCCAGTGTATTTGCAGTTTGCGGACCGGGCGGTAGTGGAAGATTATTTCGTGCACCAGCAGTCAGTCAGTGCTGAACAGGCAGAGGTAGACAATCGCCTAGAAATAAATAATATTGGTAATCATACACAGCAGGCTGTGGTACGTGTGACGTACAGTTATGCGGGTGAGTCAGATAAAAGCATAGAAAAGGTGGTGGAATTGCAGCCAGGGCTTAATCATATTTCTCTTCCTGTAACAGTGGAGCAGCCACATTTGTGGATGCCTAACGGTTGGGGAGAGCCTGCGTTGTATATGTTTGAGGCTTCAGTGTCGGTCGATGGGCAAGTGGTGTCACAGAAGAGTCACCAGATTGGTCTGCGCTCGATACGTGTAGTCCAGGAGGAGGATAAGGACGGTCAGAGTTTCTACTTCGAAGTGAATGGGGTGCCGATGTTTGCCAAAGGTACAAACCTGATTCCGTCGGATGCCCTGCTGCCGCGTGTCACACGCCAGCGCTACAGCCGTCTGCTGGAGGATGTGCAGTCATCCAATATGAATATGATTCGTGTGTGGGGTGGCGGTATCTATGAAGACGACGCGTTCTTTGAGGAAGCTGATAGGTGCGGCATTCTGGTATGGCAGGACTTCATGTTTGCTTGTACCACCTATCCGCATGATCCGGCTTTCCTGCGCAATGTAGCCCGCGAGGCAGAATACAACATTAAGCGTCTGCGCAATCATGCGTCGCTGGCCTTGTGGTGCGGTAATAACGAGATATACGAGGGTATACGCTACTGGGGATGGAAGGAGAAATATTCGTCCGAGGTCTATCAGCAGATGCAGGAGGGATACGACGTGCTGTTCCGTCAGCTTTTGCCGCAGAAGGTGAAAGAATTTGATCCGGGGCGCTTCTATCTGGAAGGCTCGCCGCTGGAGGCCAACTGGGGCAGACCGGAGAGCTGGAAGGTGGGCGACAGCCATAACTGGGGCACGTGGTACGGGCAGAAGCCTTTCGAGAGTTTAGATAAGGAGATACCGCGCTTCATGAGCGAGTACGGCTTTCAGGCCTTTCCGGAGATGAAGACCATCCGCACCTTTGCTTCGCCCGAGGATTATGAGCTGGAGTCGCCCGTAATGAATGCGCATCAGAAGAGCACGATAGGGAATGCCTTGATTAAGAAAACCATGAGCCTGTATTATCCGGTGCCGGAGAAGTTTGAAGACCTGGTGTACGTGGGGCTGGTGCTGCAGGGCCACGGCATGCGCCGGGGCATGGTGGCGCACCGCCGCAATCGTCCGTACTGCATGGGCAGCCTGCCCTGGCAGCTGAACGACAGCTGGCCCGTGGTGTCGTGGTCGGCCATCGATTATTACGGCAACTGGAAAGCCATGCAGTATCACACGCGCCGTGCCTTTGCGCCCGTGCTGGTGGATGCCATCCGCGAGGGTGACAAGCTGCGCTTCTATGTGCTGTCCGACCGCCTGCAGACGGAGAAAGTGACGCTGCACCTGGCGTTGACGGATTTTCAGGGAAAGGTGATCCGCCGCCATCGGGTGGAAGGGATGCTGCCGGTAAATGCTTCGGAGGTGTTCTTTGAGGAAGACTGGCAGAAGGCTTTCGAGGGCTGCGACACTACGGCTTCGTTCATCCGCATGACGCTCAGGGGCGCAGACGGACGGAAGGTGCTCTCGGATGAGGTGTTCTATCCGGTGCATCCCAAGGAGCAGCGTCTGCCCAGGGCTGAAATCGCCTGCCGCAAGGTGAAGAAGGGCGGGGTGGTGGAACTGACCCTGAAGTCGCGTGTGCTGGCGCGCGACGTGTTCGTGGAGGTGCCCTTGCAGGGGGCGCGTTTCTCCGACAATTTCTTCGACCTGCTGCCGGGCGAGACGAAGCGTATCACGGTGTCTTCGCCCGACGGTGCGCCGCTGGAGGATATTTCCGTGGTGATTCACCAGCTGGCCGATGTGATGGAATAAAATCTGATTACTAATCTTTTATATGTATTGATTATGAAACCATTTTCAAAAATGAATTGTATGGGGCTGGCATTTGCCGGAATGCTGATGGCCTCGTGTACGGACAGTCCGACGGCGGTGGCCGACTATCAGGTGGTGCCCATGCCGCTGGAGATTACGGCGGCATCGCAGGGTTCGTTCCTGCTGAAGAGCGGGGAAACCATCTGCTATACGGCAGGGAATGAAAAGATGAAGAAGAACGCCGAGTTCCTGGCGGCTTTTATCAAGGAACAGACGGGCATCGCGCTGAAGGTGGCGGAAGGTGACGGAGAAGAGGGCATCGTGCTCCGCCTGGGGCTGGAGGCCGATTCTCCGGAGGCGTACCGGCTGAAGGTGGACGACCGCAAGGTGGAGATTTCCGCTCCTTCGGAAGCGGGTGTGTTCTATGGCATCCAGACGCTCCGCAAGTCGGTGTCGGTGCATGAGGGGGCAGGAGCGGTGGAACTGCCGGCGGTGGAAATCAACGACTCGCCGCGCTTCAGCTACCGTGGTATGATGCTCGATGTGGGCCGCCACATGTTCAGCATGGATGAAATCAAGACGTACATCGACATGCTGGCCTTGCACAACATCAACCGCTTCCACTGGCATCTGTCGGAAGACCAGGGATGGCGTATCGAAATCAAGAAGTATCCCAAGCTGACGGAAATCGGCTCCAAACGCAGCGAGACGGTGATCGGACGTAACTCGGGCGAGTATGACGGCAAGCCTTACGGCGGTTTCTATACGCAGGAGCAGGCCCGGGAAATCGTGGCTTACGCGGCTGAACGCTATATCACGGTCATTCCGGAAATCGACCTTCCGGGTCACATGCAGGCGGCGCTGGCGGCTTATCCGGAACTGGGATGTACGGGCGGTCCGTATGAAGTGTGGCGCATGTGGGGTATTTCCGACAACGTGCTTTGTGCGGGTAACGACAAGACCATCCAGTTCATCAAGGATGTGCTGGCGGAAATCATCGACATCTTCCCGTCGGAATACATCCATGTGGGTGGCGACGAATGTCCGAAGGTGAAGTGGGAGACTTGTCCGAAGTGTCAGGCACGTATCAAGGCGCTGGGCATCAAGGGCGACAGCAAGCACTCGAAGGAAGAGTATCTGCAGAGCTACGTGATACACGAAGCCGAGAAGTTCCTCACCGAGAACGGACGCAGCATGATTGGCTGGGATGAAATCCTGGAAGGCGGACTGGCTCCGAATGCTACGGTGATGTCGTGGAGAGGGGAAGCCGGTGGTATTGAAGCGGCTCGTCAGCAGCACAATGTCATCATGACGCCGAACACGTACCTGTATTTCGACTATTATCAGGCAAAGGATACGGACAGTGAACCGCTGGCCATCGGCGGCTATCTGCCTATGGAACGGGTGTACAGCTACGAACCGATGCCGTCTGCCCTTTCTCCGGAAGAACAGAAGTTCATTACCGGTGTGCAGGCGAACCTCTGGACGGAATATATCCCGACCATGGCACAGGCACAGTACATGGTATTGCCGCGTATGGCTGCGCTTTGTGAAACGCAGTGGAGCGCTCCTGAAAAGAAGCAGGATTATCAGGGATTCCTGAAACGTACCGCTCGTCTGACAAAGATTTACCAGCTGAAGGGATGGAACTACGCGACGCATATCTTCGATGTGAATGTGAACATCGCTCCCAACACGGAAACGGGCAAGCTGGATGTAACGGCAAGCACCATCGACGATGCACCTGTATACTATACCCTCGACGGTACGGAACCTACCACTGCTTCGTCCAAGTATGAAAACGGGCTGACCATTGATGCGGCATGTGTGCTGCGCATGATGGCCGTGCGTCCGGAAGGCAACTCCCGCATTACGCGTGACAGCATTGCGTTCAGCAAGTCTACAGCGAAACCCATCACTATGTTGCAGCCTATCAATAAGCCTTACGAGTTTAAGGGTGCCACTACGCTGGTAGACGGTATGACGGGCGACCGCAACTACAAGACCGGACGCTGGATTGCTTTCTACAAGAATGACATGGAGGCGGTGATTGACTTGAAGGAAGCTACCGAAATCAGTTCCATGACCCTGCGCACTTGCGTGGAAAAGGGCGACTGGACGTTTGATACCAGAGGTATTACCGTAGAGGTGTCGGACGACAACAAGACTTTCAAGAAAGTGGCTTCGGAAGCTTATCCGGCTATGAAGGAAACGGATGCCAACCAGATTTATACCCATACCCTGACGTTTGATCCGGTAAAGACCCGTTACGTGAAGGTAACGGCCTTGTCCGAGCAGAATATCCCGGCATGGCACGGCGGCAAGGGCAATCCCGGATTCTTGTTTGTAGATGAAATCGTATTGAACTGATGGCTATGCGTAAACTGGTTTTTGCTACTAACAATGCCCATAAACTGGAGGAAATACGTGCCATTCTGGGAGATAAAGTGGAAGTGCTGAGTTTGAAAGACATCCGTTGTGAGGCCGATATTCCGGAAACGGCGGATACGCTGGAGGGAAATGCCACGCTGAAGGCGGAATATATTCATGCGCATTATGGCATGGATTGCTTTGCCGACGATACCGGTCTGGAGGTGGAAGCGCTGGACGGGGCTCCCGGAGTGTATTCGGCACGTTATGCGGGCGGTGAAGGTCACGATTCGGAAGCCAACATGAAGAAGCTGCTGGCAGAACTGGAAGGCAAGGAGAACCGGAAGGCGCAGTTCCGCACGGCCATCTGCCTGATAGAAGGAGGAGAAAAGCACTTGTTCGAAGGCATTGTGAAGGGAGAAATCATCCGGGAGAAAAAAGGAAGCTCCGGTTTCGGCTACGACCCGGTGTTCGTGCCGGAAGGCTATTCCGAGACTTTTGCGGAGATGGGGGCTGAAGAAAAGAACAGGATCAGTCACCGGGCAAGAGCCGTACAGAAGCTGTGTGACTATCTGAACAGTAAATAAAGCAGAATAAAGGCTGTGGATTATTTCTACAAATGTGCAGAAATTCCACAGCCTTTCTTTTTCTTAATCGCGTGTAACTTTCTTGTAATCAAATTTTTAAAAAATAAAGTATAAAAAGGCTGTTTTTGGCGTGTGTTTTGCGAAGTATTCTACGGAATTAAAAACAAAAATCGTCAAAATGCAAAGAATCAGACTTTTAGTTTTATTGCTGCTGTGTGTGGTGTGTCAACAGACTTTTGCACAACAGCGTACCATCAGCGGATTGGTTATCTCAGCTGAAGATCACGAGCCGCTTATCGGTGCTACGATTTCCGTACAGGGAAACGAAGCACATGGGGTAGTGACCGACATTGATGGAAAGTATACATTGGAAGTGGGACCGGATGACAAGATTTTGGTCGTGGCTTACCTGGGTATGAAAACTCAGTTGATAAAGGTTCCTAAGAAAGAACACCTGAACGTGGTGCTCCAGCCTGAAACCATGAACCTGGAAGAGGTGGTGGTGACGGGCTACGGTAATTTCACCAAGTCTTCTTTTACGGGTTCTGCCAATACCCTGAAGGGAGACATGATGAAAGACATCCCCGTGATGAGTGTGGAGCAGAAACTGCAGGGAATGACCACGGGTGTGTCTATTACCAGCAGTTCCGGACAGCCGGGAGCCAATCAGAGCATCCGTATCCGTGGTATGGGCTCGTTCAATGCCTCTCAGGAACCGCTGTTCGTGATTGACGGGGTGCCGGTTACTTCCGGTAGCCTGAGTGCCGGAGGAGCCGATGCGGCTTACATGAACAACTCGAAGACCAATATCATGAGTACGCTGAATCCGGCCGATATTGAAAACATTACGATTATCAAGGATGCGGCGGCAGCCTCTCTGTATGGTTCGCGTGCGGCCAATGGCGTAATCCTGATTACGACCAAGAAAGGAAAGGCTGGCAAGGCACAGGTTTCCTTTAACATGTCGGGAGGTTTCTCGAATGCGGCGGTTGATTTCCGTCCGACACTGAACGGCGATCAGCGCCGTGAACTGTTGTACGAGGGCCTGGTGAACTATGCCACGGACAAGCAGATGGCAGACCCTACCGGCTATGCAGACGGTGAGATTGACAAGTATGCGTCTGTGCCTTCCATGGGCTATACCGACTGGAGAAAGGAACTGCTTCGTACCGCCATCCAGCAGGATTATGAGGCATCCGTATCCGGAGGAAACGAGAAGACCACTTTTTATGCCTCTTTGGGCTATAACAGTCAGGAAGGATTGGCCAAGAACTCCAGCCTGGACCGCTACTCTGCCCGTCTGAACATGACCCAGAAGGTGGGCCGGTACGGTGAGGTAGGTGCCAACATGATGTTTACCCAGATGAACCAGGAGATGAACGAAGAACGTGGCTCTGCCATCAACCCGTATTTGTGTGTGGCGATGACCATGACTCCTTCCATGCTGGTGAGAGATGAAGCCGGGAATTATGTGGGAGCGTACGACGGCACACAGTTGAACCCGCTGCGTGATATTCTGACGGACTATAACCGCACACGGATGACGCGTATGTTCTCCACCGGTTATGCGGCCGTAGAACCGATAAAGGGCCTGAAAATAAAGGAAACGTTAAGCTATGACTATACCATCCAGAAGGACTCGCGTTATTACAATCCGTTGAGCTCTGCAGGACCGAAGAGCGGTTCCGATGCACAGTCCTCCAAAGGATTCATCGAATATGGAAAGCTGATTTCTTCTACTTCGGTGAATTACGTGAAGACCTTTGCGCAGAAGCACCACCTGGATGTATTGGCTGCGTACGAAGTGGAAAGCTACCAGACGGATAAGGCATCCGGCGAACGTTCCAACATTCCTTCGTATGCCGGACTGACGGAGCCGGATAACGCAGCGGTGTTGAACAGCTTCGTTTCATCAACGCAGGATTACCGGATGCTGTCGTATATTTCACGTTTGAACTACGATTATGACGACCGTTATTATCTGGCAGGAAGCTTCCGCCGCGACGGTAGTTCCCGTCTCTCACCCGATAACCGCTGGGGAAATTTCTGGTCCGTATCGGGTATGTGGCATGTGAGCAACGAAGCGTTCATGCAGCCTGTGAAGCACATTCTGAGCGATTTGAAGATTCGTGCCTCTTACGGTGTGAACGGTAACCAGCCGAGCTCCCTGTACGGCTATATGGGACTGTATGCTTTCGGGCAGAGCTACATGGGCGGTTCCGGTTCGTATGAATCATCTATCCCCAATTCCAACTTGGGATGGGAAAAGAACTATAACCTGAACGTGGGACTGGACGTGTCGTTCATTAACCGTATTTTCCTGAGCGTGGAATACTATAACCGCGATACGAAGGATTTGCTGTACAGCCTTCCTATCAGTGCCACTACCGGATTTACGAACTACCTGAGCAATGTGGGACAGTTGAACAACCGGGGCGTGGAACTGGAATTGCGTACCATCAACTTTGCCAATGACAACTTTAACTGGACAACGGTCTTCAATCTGAGCCACAACAAGAACAAGATTGTGTCACTCAATGGACAGCTGGAGCAGTCAATCGAAGGCACATGGTTCATTCACAAAGTAGGATTGCCTTACTATACTTTCTACGTAACGGAATACGCCGGAGTAAATCCGGATACGGGTAAGGCCATGTATTACCGCAACAAGGAAATACCGCAGGAAGATGGTACGGTGATTATAGACCGGAGCCTGACGGAGGATGCCAGTGAGGCACAGGCCATTCCTTACAAGTCGGTTAACCCGAAGGTGTCCGGCGGCCTGACGAACATGCTGAACTACAAATGGCTGGACCTGAGCTTTACGCTGACCTATTCCTTGGGTGGATATTCTTACGATAAGGTCGGTACCTACATCGAGAACGGAACGAGCAATATCTATACTTCCAGGTACAACTTGCCGGTATATGCCATGGACCGCTGGCAGGAGCCGGGCGACCAGACCGATGTGCCGCGCTTTGTGTATGGGGAAGATGCCGGACCTCAGAACTCTTCGCGCTACATTCACAGCACCGATCATCTGCGTCTGAAGAACCTTACGTTCGGGTTTACGCTTCCTTCCGAATGGACCCGCAAGGCCCTGATAGACAAGGCTCGTATCTATTTCTCAGGCAGCAACCTGCTGACATGGGCCAAATGGAAACAGTATGACCCCGAAACTCCGGTCAACGGAGAAGTGTTCTGCGAGGCACCCGCCATGCGTACCTTCAACTTCGGCGTACAATTAACTTTCTAAAAACGAACTGGATTATGAAACCACTCTATATTTATTTTCTTGCCGCCTCACTGGCATGTACCTCTTGTTCGGACAGCTGGCTGGACCTGAATCCGTCCACGTCCGTAACTACCGACCAGGCCTTTACTACGCTGGAGAATGCCCAGACAGCCCTGAACGGCATCTATCGTCTGGCTTCGGCACACAGCTATTATGGCGATAACTTCTTTTATTTTGGCGACTGCCGTGCGGCCGACGTGCAGGCCCGTATGAGCAAGGGAGACGGAAAAAGAGTCTCTCCCTATTACGAATACAATGTCAAATCGACCGACAGCTTCAACACGAGTCTTCCGTGGAACCAGGTGTACAAGGTGATTCGCCAGATCAATAACCTGATAGCCGCCATCGAAGGCGGACAGGTGAATACCACCGACACGCAGGCGCTGGATGAAATCAAGGCTCAGGCGCTGGCCATGCGAGGACTGGCACTGTACGACCTGATACGCGTGTTTGCCATGCCTTATTCGTACGACAACGGCCAGTCTTTGGGAGTACCCATCGTTACCACTGCTACTGAACCCGACTCCAAGCCGGAGCGCAATACGGTGGCCGAATGCTATGACCAGATTATCACTGACCTGACTAACTCGCTGGCCGGCCTTAGTAAGGAGAAGAAGGACGGCTGTCTGAACTACTGGGCCGTGCAGGGTATTCTGTCAAGAGTTTATTTGAACAAGCTGGATTATCCGAATGCCTACAAGGCAGCTACAGATGTCATCGAAAACAGTAAAAACCTGTATCAGTTGTACACCCTCGACGAGTACCCCACCGTCTGGGGAAAGGAATACACCAGCGAGTCGCTTTTCGAATTCTACTTCTCGCTGACGGAACCTTCCGGCGGTTCGGGTGGAGAAGGAGCCCCCATGGTCTATGCCAATGAGGAAAAAGTGGATTGGAACAATTTGATTCTGAGTGAGGATTTTCTGAACTTGCTGGATGAAGACCCGCAGGATGTGCGCCACTGTGTGACAGAAGTATCTGCCATAGCAAATAATGAAGGTCTTCCCGAAGGCGCCCGTGACAAGAAAGTCTATCTGACGAAGTTCCCGGGTAAGACCGGCGATCCGCGCGACAACAACCTCTGCATCGTGCGCCTGTCAGAGATTTATCTGAATGCAGCCGAGGCAGGTCTGAAAATAGGGGGCGAGCAGGCGACCAAGGGAATGGAATACCTGAACGACGTGATTACCAACCGTACCACGAATACCGCCATGAAGGTAAATGCCGCTGCCGATTTCACCCTGGAGCGCATTCTGAAAGAAAGAAGAAAGGAACTGGTGGGCGAGGGCCTGGCAGTGTACGATTATACGCGTAATAAACTGCCCGTGGAGCGTAAGGGAAGCTGGCACCTGACTTCGCTGGATACTTCCGGTGCCTATACCATCCAGCCGAATGATTCACGTCTGGCCATCCCCATTCCGCAGACCGAGATAGACGCCAATCCTAATCTGGTGCAGAATCCTTAACTGGAGGCAGCAGTCAGATAATATCCCCGTCCTCTGGCGGTGGAAATCCGATAATCCGGGAAGTCTTGCAGGACTTTCCGGATTGTTTGTATATGCGCATCTAATTTCTCATCCGCCTGTGGGTCGTGCGGCCAGCAAGCCGTTTTCAAGTCTTCACGGTTCACACATTCTCCTTTCTTTTCCCATAGCAGATAAAGAAGCTGCAAGTCGAGGCTGGAAATGGCACACTGCATGCCGTCGATCAGCAATATCTGCTGCTTCAGGTCGATGTACAGCCCTTTTTCAGGCTTATTTTGCCGCTTTTTCAGGTAAAGGCAGACTTGTATACCTGTGGCCGCAAGCAGCAGGCACAGCAGCACGTAAAAGCCCGCGTGGATATGGCGGAGTAAAGTCAGCCAGTCGTAGTCAGCCCACCCTTGCAGTTGCAGGCTGTGAGTCAGGTCGAGCGAGCAGACCGGAGTCTTATAGGCTGAGGGTGTGGGTAAGATGCCTGCCCGTGTGCGGGTGCGGGCCGACTTGTCGGAATAAAACACACCCGCCGTTCCGCTGACATGCCTTTGTTCGAGCTGTTCCTGAAACAACCGGTTCACTTCCTCCACCCTGACAGGCTGTATGTCTGCCAGCAGGTATTCGTTCAGCAGTTTCCGGGCTTTCTCCTCCGGGATGCTGTCCTTGAACAGGTAAGTGGTTTTCCCTTCTGTAGTCTGGAGCGTATAGCTTTTGATTTTCCGGCTGGAGACGGGCGCGAAAAGATAAGCCTTCAGGGCCGGGTCAACGTAGATGCGCGGGTTCCTGCTGAACGCATTCAGACGGTCGTTGTAGTGAAGGCGTTCGGCTTCCTGCAGGGATTGATTGATGAGGGTATGCACTTGTGTCCGGCTATGCAATAGAGCCATATAGCCGGTGGCTATACATACGATGACAGTGGCAGCTACAGACAGGAACCAGCTTGTTTCCTTTGTCATAACGATATTCTTTAGAAGCAAATTAAGCCACAAAAAGCGGGAAGTCAAAAACATTATTGTATAGATATAAGGGTGTGCTTGTATGTTTTAGGTTTTCTGTGCGGAATCCTTATGTTTCCCGGCCCCGAACTGTAGGTTTCTCTTGTGGAAAACGTAGGGTTCCGCCGTGGGAAACGTAGAACAGAACCCTGCGTTTTACGCATATTGATGAAGCGTTTGTTTATCTTTCCTTCAGGTACTTCTCTACCTTCTCGAAGAACAGTGAGATGTGCGCTCCGTCTACAAAGGCATGGCTTACGGTCAGTGCAATGGGCATGACCAGCCTTCCTTCACGTGTCACCGCCTTGCCCGCATTCATCAGCGGATAGTCCAGCGGATGGCCCGGGGCATACTGCGTGTAAGAGATGGAAGTAAAGTACAGCTTGGGCGTGGCACTGAGCAGAATGACGTCAAAATCACCCTGCGCCGCAATCTCCTTGTCGGTGCCGTAGGGGTCTCCGTCCTCCGGGATAGAGGTGATGATGCGCCGTGCTTCCTCGTAGAAAGCCTTGAAATCACTGTTCCAGGGAATGCGAACCGTGTAGAACGTCTTTCCCGGCACGGCAATGGGCGTCGTGATGTCTACCGTATCGTGGTAAACCACCTGCCCGTGCTTGTCCCACCGGTAACGGAACTCCTTGATTTCATTCGCCGCACGAAGTATGGCGTACAGGTAATACAGAAAGAAGGAACGGCCCTGCGCCTTCGCTTCCGCATACGCCTCCGTGCAGTCCACTTCGCTGGTCATGGCAATCCAGGAATTATGGAAATCGCGGAAGAAAAGATAGTTCTCCTTCCGCTCCCAGGTGTCAATATCGATAAGATGTTTCATGCTTGCTGGAATTTTTGCGCCACCTTCCGGTAGGTAGGCATGTCAATGTGTAACTGTGTGCCCAGGTCAATCATATCGAACAGCAGGCCCTGAATCTCCGACTCATGCCCCCGGGCAATGTCCTTCTGCATGGAAGCCGTGCTGTGCGGGTCGAGCTTGTCAATCACCATCAGGTTGTAGGCCACGGGGTCACCGGGGTAGGCGATGCCCAGTTTCTCCCCAATCTGCGCACTCTCACGCGACAGGCCGACGAACGTGTCGCGCACCTCTCCCTCGTGCTGCACCTCGCCCATCGGCACGTCGTGATAGGCACCCGTGCAGGCCATGGCCGAGATGAACGACCATTTGATGAACGTATCCCGGTTGATGTCGTCCGACACGTCCACCTTGATGCCGCACTCGCGGAGTTCGCTGGCAATCCTCTCCAGCCGTTCGGGAGCCACCTGCTGCTGCGGACGCGCACCGAACACCAGGCGGAAGATGCTGCCCATCTGACTGATTTCCCCTTCGCCCGACACGAAGCCCACGATGTAGATACACCCGTCGAGCACCTTGACCGAAGGCACCAGGCGACCGATGCGGGGCCCCGTGCCGTACACATTCAGGATAGGGATGACCAGGGTGTCGGGAGTAGCCGCACGCTCCAGCACGGGGCGGATGGAGTCAATGGAATAGCCTTTCACGCACACCAGGATGACATCCGCCTTTCCCCGGTATTCTTCTGCAGTGCATGCCTTTACGCGGAGGAAATGCTCCCCCTTCAGGTCCGACTTCAGGTGCAGCCCCTGCCGGCGGATGGCTTCCAGGTGCTTTCCGCGGGCAATGCAGGTCACGTCCTTGCCTGCCAGTGCCAGAAATCCGGCGATGCATCCTCCTACACCGCCCGTTCCGATGATGAGATAATTCATGGTGAAAAAAGTTATAAAGAAAAACAAGCACGGAGCGTGTAAGCCCGTGCTTGATAAATAAGTTGATTATACGTTGAAACGGAAGTGCATGATGTCGCCGTCTTCCACCACGTATTCCTTGCCTTCCACGTTGAGCTTTCCGGCCTCACGTACGGCAGCTTCCGAGCCGTAACGGATAAAGTCGTCGTACTTGATGACCTCCGCGCGGATAAATCCCTTTTCGAAATCCGTGTGGATGACACCGGCACACTGCGGAGCCTTCCATCCCTTGTGGAACGTCCAGGCACGCACCTCCATCTTTCCGGCCGTGAAGTACGTCTCCAGGTTCAGCAGCTTGTAGGCCGCACGTATCAGCCGGCTCACGCCCGACTCTTCCAGTCCCACCTCCTGCAGGAACATCTGGCGGTCTTCGTACGTCTCCAGTTCGGCAATGTCGGCTTCCGTCTTGGCCGCTACAATCAGGATTTCAGCACCTTCCTCTTTCACCGCCTCACGCACCTGCTCCACGTACTTGTTGCCGCTTACGGCGCTGGCTTCGTCCACGTTGCACACATACATCACCGGCTTCGAGGTGAGCAGGAACAGCTCGTGTGCTATTTTCTGTTCGTCCTTCGTTTCAAACTGCACGGTGCGTGCCGATTTGCCCTGCAACAGCGCCTCACGGTAGCGCACCAGCACCTCATACGTCTGCTTGGCCACCTTGTCGCCCCCGGTCTGCGCCTGTTTCTGCACCTTCTGAATGCGGCTTTCAATGGTTTCCAGGTCCTTCAGCTGAAGTTCCGTATCAATGATTTCCTTGTCGCGCACCGGGTCCACACTGCCGTCCACATGCGTCACGTTCTCATCGTCGAAGCAGCGCAGCACGTGCAGAATGGCATCCGTTTCACGAATGTTGGCCAGGAACTTGTTGCCCAGCCCTTCGCCCTTGCTGGCCCCTTTCACCAGTCCGGCAATGTCCACAATTTCCACGGTAGTGGGCACTATACGGTCGGGCTCCACCAGCTCGGCCAGTTTGTTCAGACGGTCATCGGGCACCGTAATCACGCCCACATTGGGCTCGATGGTGCAGAACGGGAAGTTGGCCGCCTGGGCTTTTGCGTTTGATAAGCAGTTGAAAAGTGTCGATTTTCCCACGTTTGGCAAACCGACGATACCACATTGTAATGCCATAATTTATTGTTTATTTCTGATTTATTTCTGATGCATAATACTCTAATTCTCTGCAAAGATAGTTATTTTTTAAGTTCCTGCCTATTCTTCTGTGGAATGAGCGGTAATTTTGGCGGACTTCGTCGGTCGGAAATAAAAAAAGAGGCGCTTCATCACGAAGTGCCTCTTTTGTAAAAGAGAGTTTATGAATTTTCTTATTTAATCATTTGTCCATTGTAACAGTCATTTCAGGAATCAGAATGAAATCATTTTTCTTGGAATTCCATTTGTAGTATTCTGTAGTTACACTCTTGTTGTCGTATGTATAACGGATACACAAATCGTTTTCCCAGCAGTTCTTGTTTACATTCCATTTCTGTGACATATTTTCAGTCATCTGGTTGTTGTCATTGTATTTGTAGTTATACTTCATGTAGTTTGTCAGCATGTTACCGTCTTTCTTGTATACAGTTTCTGCAACTTTCAATCCGTTAACTTCTTGTGCATTGTAAATCAGGTTGTTATTCATTTTAGCAGCATAAGTTGACAAGCTTGCAACAAAAGATATAACTAAAACAACTACACACTTTGCTAAATTCATCTTTTTCATATCTTTCTAATTTTAAGGTTCTACTTACGTTTTGTTCTTTTTGACGGTGCAAATGTAGTAAAAGCTTTGATATGTTGTATGCATTCCGGCAAAAAAAATGCGATAAATTAGCAAAATGTCACTAATCAAACATTTGTTAACAATCCGGACGACTTAGTGTGCTTCCAGCCAATTGTGTCCCCAACCATGGTCTGCACGCAGTGGAGCTTTCATTTTGTAAGCAGCCTCCATTTCGCTTATCACAATTTGCTGCACTTTTTCTTTTTCTTCCGGCAAGACGCTGAAGTTTAATTCGTCGTGTACCTGGAGAATCATTTTCGAGCGGATACCTTCTTCCTGGAAACGCTGGTATATGCGTATCATGGCTACCTTAATAATATCGGCGGCACTGCCCTGAATGGGGGCATTGATTGCATTTCGTTCGGCATATCCTCTGACGACTGCATTTTTGGAGTTGATGTCCGGCAGATAGCGTTTGCGTTTGAAGATAGTTTCAATGTATCCTTTTTCGCGTGCTTCCTGAATGCTCTGGTCCATATAGGCCTTTACATTCGGATAGTTTTCAAAGTATCCGTCGATAAGGGCTTTGGCCTCCTTGCGGTCAACGTTCAGACGTTCTGCCAGTCCGAACACTGAAATTCCGTAGATGATACCGAAATTGGCAGTCTTGGCTTTGCTTCTTTGCTCGCGTGTCACTTCCTCCAGTTTTACCTTATATATTTTAGCGGCAGTAGCTGCATGAATGTCCTGGTCTTTCTGGAAAGCTTCAATCATGTGCGGGTCGTTGCTCAGATGCGCCATGATGCGCAGCTCAATCTGTGAATAGTCGGCCGAGAAGAATTCGCATCCTTCGTCGGGGATGAAAGCCTTTCGGATTTCCTTTCCGTCTTCGTTGCGGATAGGAATGTTCTGCAGGTTCGGGTTGCTTGAACTCAGTCGTCCGGTAGCTGTGACCGTCTGGTTGAAAGAAGTATGAATGCGTCCGGTAGCCGGATTGATAAGCTGGGGGAGGGCATCAATATAGGTACCCAGCAACTTCTTTAGTCCGCGATGTTCCAGAATCTTTCCTACGATTTCATGCTTTCCCCTCAGACTTTCCAGTACTTCTTCCGAAGTGACATACTGACCGGTTTTCGTCTTTTTGGCTTTTTCCACGATTTTCAGGCGGTCGAACAACACTTCACCCACCTGTTTGGGAGAGGCAATGTTGAATTCCATTCCGGCCAGCTGGTGTACCTCTTCTTCTATCTGGTTCATTCGGGCTGTAAAATGTCGTGACGTTTCTTTCAACGCTTCTGTGTCAATACGTACTCCGTTTCGTTCCATATAAGCCAATACCGGTACCAAAGGCATTTCTATCTCTTCGAACAGTTTTTTCACGCCGTTTGTCTCCAGTTCGTTTTCGAGTGCCTGTTTCAGTTTGAGCGTTACATCGGCATCCTCACAAGCATATTTGTAGACTGCCTCGGGAGCCAGGTCGCGCATGTTTCCCTGCTTTTTCCCTTTTGCTCCAATCAGCTCTTCAATTTTGATGGTTTCGTACTTCAGGTAAATTTCGGCCAGGTAATCCATGCCGTGGCGAAGTTCGGGCTGCAACACATAATGCGCAATCATGGTATCGAACATCTTTCCCTTCAGGGTCACTCCGTAATTGGCCAGCATGATCAGGTCGTATTTGATGTTTTGTCCGATTTTGAGCGAATCGGGATTTTCGAAGGCCGGTTTAAATATATTCACAATTGTAAGGGCTTCTTCACGATTGGCCGGTACCGGTACATAAAAAGCCTGGTTTTCGGCAAAACTGAAGCTCATTCCCACCAGTTCTGCCGTGATGGGATCGATTCCGGTGGTTTCCGTGTCTAGACTGAAAAATTTCTGAGCAAGTAATTTTTCGGCTAAAACCGCCATTTTCTCCTTATTATCAACTAGTTGATAGTCGTATGACAGGTCTTCTAACCTCGTGAGAATTGAATTTTTGGCATCAGCTGTATCTTCCTCCGCAAAAAAGCCAAAGAGATCGGGTTGAGCGGCAGGAGAGGAGGGAGCTTTTTTTTCTGTTTTGATTACCCGGTCAATCAGGCTTCGGAATTCCAGCATTTCAAACAGGCGGCGCAGTTCTTCTTCATCGGGCTCTTCTCTTTTCAGTGCTTCCATGTCGAGTGCGATGGGCACATCCGTTTTGATGGTAGCCAGAAATTTTGAGAATGTGATTTGCTCTTTGTTTTCTTCCACCTTCTTCTTGATGGCTCCTTTCAGCTCGTCGGTGTGAGCCAGCAGATTCTCGATGCTGCCGAACTGCGCTATCAGTTTCTGTGCCGTTTTTTCTCCCACACCCGGGCACCCCGGGATGTTGTCGGCCGTATCTCCCATGAGTCCGAGCATGTCGATGACCTGCAAAGGCGACTGGATGTCGAACTTGGCCTTGACTTCTTCCACTCCCATCACTTCAAAGTCTTTGTCACCGTATTTGGGACGATACATGAACACGTGTTCACCCACTAGCTGTCCGTAGTCCTTGTCGGGAGTCATCATGTAGGTATTGATGCCTCTTTTACCGGCTTCCGTAGCCAGTGTACCGATTACGTCGTCGGCTTCGTATCCGGCAATCTCCAGAATAGGAATATGATAGGCACGTATGATATCCTTTATGACAGGAACCGACTGCCGGATAGCTTCCGGAGTCTCTTCCCGTTGCGCTTTGTATGCTTCATAAGCTTCGTGGCGAAACGTAGGCCCCGACGGGTCGAAGGCAATTCCGATGTGAGTGGGATTTTCTTTCCGTAGCACTTCTTCCAGCGTATTGACAAATCCCAGGATGGCAGAGGTGTTAAAACCCTTCGAGTTGATGCGAGGATTCTTGATAAAGGCGTAATAAGCACGGTAAATCAGTGCATAAGCGTCTAATAGAAATAGCTTCTCCATTCGTGTAAAAATATTAAGTTTTTTCATGTAAAAGTACAAAAAAATACGGTATTCAGTCTTTTATTATTACTTTTGTGGGCCTAAATAAATGTACATGAACAAAATTGATTTAATAAAGCAGCCTGTAGAAAAAGAATTAGAGGAATTCAGAGGGCTTTTTGAGGACTCTTTGACGAGCACAGACCCTCTCTTGGGAGAGGTGTTGGCTTACATCAAGAAACGGAGCGGAAAGATGATGCGTCCTATTCTGGTGATGCTGACGGCTAAACTGTTCGGTACATTGAATGAATCAACCTTTCATGCGGCATTGTCGCTGGAATTGCTTCATACCGCCAGTCTGGTACACGATGATGTGGTAGACGAGAGCGACAAGCGTCGGGGGCAGTCTTCTGTAAACGCAATCTATAATAACAAAGTTTCCGTACTGGTGGGCGATTACATGCTGGCCACAAGTCTGAAGCATGCCGCACTGACCGGTAAGGTAGAACTGGTAGAACTGGTGGCTACTTTAGGGCAGGAATTGTCGGAAGGTGAGATTCTGCAGTTAGGCAATATTGGTAAGGAAGATTTCTCAGAGGAGGCATATTTCGATGTCATCCGGAAGAAGACAGCCGCCCTGTTTAAAGCCAGTTCGCAGAGTGGAGCCGTATCGGTAGGAGCCGTGCAGGAAGAGGTGATGAAAGCCGGATTGTTGGGCGAAATGATTGGTATCGCTTTCCAGATAAAGGATGATATCTTTGATTATTTCGAGAGTCCGGAACTCGGTAAGCCTACAGGAAACGATATGCTCGAAGGAAAACTTACGCTTCCTGCCTTGTACGTGTTGAATCAGACAGGAGATGACAGTTTGAAGCAGACTGCTTTGAAGATACGTTCCTTGGAAGCTTCAAAAGAAGAAATAGCGGCCTTTGTAGAAACCGTGAAAGAAAGGGGAGGAATTGAATACGCCACCCGCATGATGTACGAGTTCCGCGATAAGGCATTGGCATTGGTTCCTGCTTCGGCTGATTCCAGTTTGAAAGAAGCTCTGACTGCCTATATCGATTATGTGATTGAACGAAATAAATGATTCAAAAAAATCCCCTTTCTTCAATGAAGAGAGGGGATTTTTTTGTCCTTATGCGAAGTCTTTTTAGAAGAACTTGGTTTCACTTCCCACAATGTCAGAAAGCAATAGGTTGGCCATCCGGCTTGTACCCAGACGGAACAGCTCGTTGGTCAGCCATTCTTCTCCTAACAGCTCTTTTACGATGGTGTAGTACACCAGTGCGTCGTGCACGGAGTTAATGCCTCCAGCGGGCTTAAATCCGACTTTCCGGCCTGTTTCCAGGAAGTATTCCTTGATGGCCTGACACATCACGTAAGCAGCTTCCGGTGTGGCAGCCGGACTTTCTTTTCCGGTAGAAGTCTTGATAAAGTCAGCTCCTGAATACATAGAAAGGATAGAAGCTTTCTTGATGTTAGAAGCACTTCCTAATGCACCGGTTTCCAGGATTACTTTTAAGTGCTTGTCGCCGCATACTTCTTTCAGCTCTTCGATTTCGTCGCACATGCCTTCGTAGTCACCGCTCAGGAATTTGCCCACAGAAATCACGATATCTATTTCGTCTGCGCCACTATGGATGGCCATGGCAGTTTCAGCCACCTTCACCTCAATGAAGGTCTGTGAAGAGGGGAAACCTCCCGATACGCAGGCAATCTTTACGTCGTCTGCCTCCAGTGTATCGTTGACGATTTCAGCCATGTTGGGATATACACAAATCGCAGCCACGTTCTTCAGGTAAGGGTAGCGGTCGACAAACTCATTGACCTTCTCCGTGAACTTCATCACGCTTGTGTCGCTGTCTGTACACTTCAGTGTAGTCAAGTCAATACAGTTGAAAAGGAACTTCTTTACTTCCTTCGTATTGTTTTCTTCCAGGTGCTTTTCGATGAGACGGGCTGTCTTCTCCGCAATTTCATCGTCCTTCAGATTCGTTTGATATTTGCTCAACGCATCTTCGTACTTGTTGTACTGGTTCTCTTCTTCGTGCGTGTGTTCGCATCCGCACGCATGTTCGTGATTAGGATTCATATACTTTATAGTTTAGGGTTGTTTTTATGTCTTTCCTTGTCTCGGCTTGTTTTCTTCTCCAGGTTCTTTCTGAACGCTTCCGTCAGGTCCACTCCCGTCTGGTTGGCCAGACAGAGCAACACCCAGAGCACGTCGGCCATTTCGTCGCCCAAGTCCGTTTTTTCGCCTGCCTTGAACGACTGGTCGCCGTAGGTGCGTGCCATGATGCGTGCCAGTTCGCCCACTTCTTCCGTGAGCACAGCCATATTGGTCAGCTCACTGAAGTACCTTACTCCGTACGTCTTTATCCATTCGTCTACGGTCTTCTGTGCTTCTTCCAGTGTCATGGTTATTCCTTGTTTTTGGTGTCCATGCAGATGGTCACCGGTCCGTTGTTCAATAATTCTACCTTCATGTCGGCTCCAAACTCACCGGTTCCTACTTGTTTTCCCAGGGCAATACTCAATTCATTGCAGAAGTATTCGTACAGAGGAACGGCAATTTCATGTCCGGCAGCCCGGATGTAAGAGGGGCGGTTTCCCTTCTTGGTCGAGGCCATCAGTGTGAACTGGCTTACTACAAGGATTTCTCCCTGCACATCCAGAATGGACTTGTTCATTACTCCATTCTCATCGTCAAACACACGAAGGTTGACAATCTTCTTGCAGAGCCAGTCTGCATCTTCCTGCGTGTCGGCAGCTTCAATGCCGAGCAGAATCATGAAGCCTTCTTTGATGGCCGATTTACAAACTCCGTCAATGGTCACGGATGCGTGTGTTACGCGCTGTATAACTACTCTCATGTGATTCGTCTTGTTTCTACAAAAATAGCAATTTATTTGGATTCAGATAGTGATTCCTTCACGCTTTTCGCTGCACTTTCTCCAATTACTTCGGCAATCTCTTCCAGGCTGGCTTGCCGGATGCGGGCCACACTCTTGAACTTTTTCAGCAGGGCCGTTTTCCGCTTGTCGCCGATGCCTTTGATATGGTCGAGGGCAGAGGCAATCTGGCTTTTGCTTCTTTTTTCCCGATGGAAGGTGATGGCAAAGCGGTGCACCTCATCCTGAATATTTTCCAGCAGATGGAAAAGGGGGGTGCCCTGCTTGATGCCGAGCGTCTGCGGCGGAAAACCAAACAGCACTTCCGACGTGCGGTGGCGGTTGTTCTTGGCAAGTCCCACAATGGGAATCTGCAGGTGCAGCTCGTCTTCTATCACCTGCCTTACCACTTCCATCTGTCCTTTTCCTCCATCCGTCAGAATCAGGTCGGGCAGTTCGCCCTGCTCTTCCAGAATACGGCTGTAGCGGCGGCGTACTACCTCCTGCATGGAGGCATAATCGTCCGGTCCCACCACCGTTTTGATAAGGTATTTCCGGTAGTCTTTTTTGCTGGGTTTGGCTTTCTTGAACACCACGCAGGCAGCCACTGCATCCGAGCCCTGAATGTTGGAGTTATCAAAACACTCAATGTGGTTCGGCATTTTCTCCAGTTGTAGCTGTGCCTGGATTTCTTTCATCAGCCGCACGCTCCGTTGCTCCGGATTCAGTTTTTCGGCCTGCTTCAGGCGATCCACTTTATACTGCTTCACGTTCATCAGCGAAAGGTCGAGCAAGTGCTTTTTCTCGCCCTTTTTAGGAATCGTGAACGTCACGTCGTTCATTTCCATGTCCAGTTCAAAGGGTACGATGATTTCCTTCGACGTGCTTTTATAGCGTTCGCGCATTTCCACGATACCCAACTGCAGCAACTCCTCCTTGCTCTCGTTCATGCGTACTTTGTATTCGAAGGTGAAAGCCTGGTTGATGCATCCGTTGGTAATGTGCAGGTAGTTGATGTACGCCGTATTTTCGTCCGTTTCTATGGAGAATACATCGATGTGATGAAGCACCGAACTCACCACTTCACTCTTGGCGCGATAGCTTTCAATGAGCATGTATTGCTCCTTGAGTTTTTGTGCTTCCTCAAACTTCATCTCTTCTGCCAGGCGTTTCATTTCTTCCATCAGCGCATTGCTTACCTTCTGGGTGTTGCCTTTCAGCAGCTCCCTTGCCTGCGCTATCTGCTGCATGTATTCTTCGTGCGACTGCTTCCCGATGCAGGGCCCTTTGCAGTTCTTGATGTGGTATTCCAGACAGACCTTGAACTTCCCCTGCGCAATGTTTTCGGGCGTCAGTGCCAGGTGGCAGGTACGGAGCGGATACAGCTTTTTAATCAGCTCCAGCAAGGCCATCATGGAAGGCACGTGGCTGTACGGGCCGAAGTAATTCGAACCGTCGCGAATAATCTTCCGGGTCTTGTAGATGCGCGGGAAATACTCGTTGCTGATGCAGATGGAAGGGTAGGTCTTGTCGTCCTTCAGCAGCACGTTGTATCTTGGCTTGTATTTTTTAATCAGGTTATTCTCCAGCAGCAGGGCATCCTCTTCCGAGTTCACTACGATGTAGCGGATGTCGGCAATCTTGGAAACCAGCATGCGCGTCTTGGCCGACTGGTGATCCTTGGAAAAATAAGAATAGACACGGCGCTTCAGATTCTTGGCTTTTCCCACATAGATGATGACCCCTTCCTTGTTCAGGTATTGGTAGATGCCCGGACCTTCCGGAAGGTTCAATACGATTCCTTTCAGGTATTCGCTGGTGTTGCTTGTCTTTTCTGTTTCTTCCATGTCGTAGGGTTCTTGTCAGGGTGAATACAGCCTTCTTTGAGGAGAGGTTTCCTGCAAAGAAGGCTGCATATAATTTTCCCCTTTTTGTAGGGGATTCTTCTCGTGTTATAGTTCTAAAAGGGTAGTAACTTCTACATCCTTTTCGAAGGCGTTTCTTCCGTTCAACCCTTTCAGTTCGATGACGAAGTTAACGTATGCTTTCTCCACGCCGCAGCGTTTTACCAGTCGGTAAGCTGCTGCCATCGTTCCGCCTGTAGCCAGTAAGTCGTCGTGCAACAATACCACGTCGTCTTTGCTGATGGCATCCTTGTGAAGCTGTATGGTGTCGGTACCATACTCTTTGGCGTAAGTTTCTTCAATGACTTCAGCCGGCAACTTCCCGGGCTTGCGGGCCATGATGAATCCGGCTCCTAAGCGGGCCGCCAGGGCGCCTCCCAGAATGAATCCTCTGGACTCGATACCTACCACTTTGGTAATCCCTTTGTCCTTGTACAGTTCATACAACTCGTCTATCATGCCCTGCAAGCATTCCGCATTTTTGAACAGGGTAGTGACGTCGTAGAATAGAATTCCGGGCTTGGGGAAATCGGGTATTTCTCGAAGGTTTTTCTTTAATGTTTCTTTATTCATATCCAGTATTTTATGTGTATTCCTTAAACAAATTGTTTCACGTGAAACATGCCTGCTTTATCGTCCCAGAAGCACTAGCAGCACGTTGATGTCGCTCGGTGATACGCCGGGAATGCGGCTGGCCTGTGCCAGGGTTTCCGGGTCTATCTTCACCAGCTTCTGGCGGGCTTCGGTCGACAGGGATTGCAGGTTCGCGTAGTCAAACTTGCCCTTGATTCGGATGGACTCCAGCCGGTGTATCTTGTCGGCAATCGTACGCTCCCGGTCGATGTAGCCTTTGTACTTGATGCGGATTTCGGCTGCCTCGATTACCTCTTCTTTTCGGTCCTCGATTTTGTCGAGTGCAGCCTGGAAGGCGGGGATATAAGGAGCGATATTTTCAATCGTAATCTGCGGACGGCTGATTAAGTCAACCAGCTTGCATCCGTGAGTAAGCGGAGCTGTTCCTAACTTTTCGAGGGCGTCGTTTATCTTGTCGGCCTTCACGGAGAAGGTGCTTACGAAGTTTACGATGCGGTCTATTTCGGCCCGTTTCTTTTGCAGGATTTCGTAGCGGTCGGTCTTCACCAGTCCCAGCTGATAAGCCCGTTCGGTCAGTCGCATGTCGGCGTCATCCTGACGGAGCAGGATGCGGTATTCCGCTCTCGAAGTAAACATACGGTACGGCTCATCCACGCCTTTGGTCACGAGGTCGTCAATCAGTACGCCGATGTAAGCTTCGTCACGTCCCAGTACGAACGGCTCGCCGCCGTGGCAGTTCAGGTGTGCGTTGATACCTGCAATGATACCCTGTCCGCCGGCTTCTTCGTATCCGGTTGTTCCGTTCACCTGTCCGGCAAAGAACAGGTTTTTCACCACCTTCGATTCCAGCGTATGCTTCAGCTGTGTCGGGTCGAAGTAGTCGTATTCGATGGCATATCCCGGACGGTACACCACCAGGTCTTTGAAGCAAGGAATCTTTTTCAGAGCCTCCAGCTGGATGTCCATCGGGAGGGAAGAAGAGAAGCCGTTCAGGTAAAGTTCCTGTGTGGTTTCACCTTCCGGTTCCAGGAACAACTGGTGTTGCGGCTTATCGGGGAAGGTCACGATTTTGGTTTCGATACTCGGGCAGTAACGCGGTCCGATGCTCTGGATTTGTCCGTTGAAAAGGGGAGAGTCGGCCAGTCCTTTCCGGAGTGTGTCGTGCACCTCTTCGTTGGTAAAGCAGGTCCAGCATTGCAGCTGTTTCAGGTGGCGTGGTTCGCTGATAAACGAGAAACGGTGGAAATCATTCTCGCCGTCCTGCGTGTCCATCAGGTCAAAGTGTACGCTCTTTCCGTCGATGCGCACCGGAGTACCCGTCTTCATGCGTCCGGCCGTAATGCCGTGTCGGGTGATGGATTCAGTCAGGTGATACGATGCCGGTTCTGCACAGCGTCCTCCTGCCAGCATCTTGTGTCCGATGTGCATCAGACCGTTCAGGAAAGTACCGGCAGTCAGCACCACGCATTTGGCATGAAACGTCACTCCCCAGCAAGTCACCACGCCGGTCACTTCGCCGTTCTCCACCAACAACTCTTCCACCGTATCTTGCCAGATATGCAGGTTGGGCAGGTTCTCCAGAATCTCTCTCCAGGCCCAGATAAATTTTCCTCGGTCGCACTGGGCACGCGGACTCCACATGGCCGGTCCCTTGGAGCGGTTCAGCATACGGAACTGGATGGCGGTCTTGTCTGTCACCAGTCCCATGTATCCTCCCAGGGCGTCAATCTCTCTGACGATTTGTCCCTTGGCAATACCCCCTACGGCCGGGTTACAGCTCATCTGCCCGATTTTGTTCATGTCCATTGTAATCAGGCAGGTCTTTGAGCCCAGATTGGCAGCCGCAGCCGCCGCTTCACATCCGGCATGACCGGCTCCGATTACGATTACATCATACTTGAAATCCATTAGCTTTTATGTTTTTAATCCTTTGCAAAAATACGAATTACATGAAATCTTTCCGCATTTCCAGTGCTTTGTTTTCTGCGGCTTCCATGATTTCGCGTTCTCCCGGTCCTTTGTCATTGATGCCGCAAAGATGCAGTATGCCGTGTATGATTACGCGGTAAAGTTCCGTCTCATACGCTGCATCGAACTGTTCGGCGTTGGTGCGTACCGTGTCCAGGCTGATGAACAAATCGCCCGACAGTTTCTTGCCTTCGCAGTAGTCGAATGTAATGATGTCCGTGTAATAATCATGCTGCAGATACTGGCGGTTTACTTCCAGAATCTTCTCGTCCGAGCAAAAGATGTACGCGATTTCGCCTACCTTCTTGCCGTAAGTTTCGGCCACGGCTTTGATCCATGCGGTCGTTTCGCGCTTCTTGATGGCGGGCATTTCCACGCCCTCTGTCTGATAACTAATCATAGCTTATGTCAATTGAAAAATAAATATCCGATGAAAATGGCAGCCAGTATTCCGGTGAAGTCGGCAATCAGTCCGCAACTTAATGCATGCCTTGTGCGGGTTACACTGACGCTTCCGAAATATACCGCCAGAATATAGAATGTGGTATCCGTCGACCCTTGGAAGATGCAGGCCAGACGACCGACAAACGAATCAGCTCCGTAGGTGCTCATGGCATCCACCATCAGTCCGCGGGCCCCGCTGCCGCTCAGCGGCTTCATCAGTGCCGTGGGCAGTGCGCCGACAAACTGGTCGTCTATACCGCAACTCCGAACCACTCCGGCGATGCCCTGAATCAGAAAATCCATGGCTCCCGAAGCACGGAACACGCCGATGGAAACCAGAATCGCCACCAGGTAAGGAATGATGCGCACGGCAGTAGAAAAGCCCTCTTTGGCTCCCTCCACGAAGGCATCGTACACATTGATTCTTTTCCGCATGCCCGACACGATAAAGCCGATGATGACGAGAAAGAGAAACACATTGGCAAAGGTCGTAGAGTAGAGATCAATCTGTTCTCGGCTGAGCTGAAGGAAAAGCCAGATGATGCCCGCAATGAGCAAGCTGGCTCCACCGAGAAACAACAGGATGGTCCGGTTCAGCAGGTTGATGTGCTGGTACAGGCTGACCGCAATGATGCCGGCCATCGTCGAAAAGAAAGTCGCCAGCAGAATCGGAACAAACACGTCCGTGGGTTGTGCGGCTCCCATTTGTGCCCGGTATACCATGATGCTGATGGGAATCAGTGTCAGTCCCGACGTATTCAGCACCAGAAACATGATCATCGGGTTGCTGGCCGTGTCCTTGCGCGGGTTCAGTTCCTGCAGTCCCTCCATGGCTTTCAGGCCGAGCGGTGTGGCGGCATTGTCCAGTCCCAGCATATTCGCCGCCAGGTTCATGAAAATACTTCCCGTCACCGGATGCCCTTTGGGGATTTCCGGAAACAGTTTCGAAAACAGCGGACTCAGCAGGCGGGCGAAAAGCTGTATAACGCCTCCTTTTTCTCCAATCTTCATGATGCCCAGCCAGAGCGACAGTACCCCCGTCAGTCCCAATGAAATTTCGAACGCCGTTTTAGAAGAAGCAAAAGTAGAATTGATAATCTCCGGAAATACGGCCGTGTCGCCTAAAAATACGAGCTTGACCAGTGCCACCACAAAGGCCAGAAGGAAAAATGCAATCCAGATGTAGTTTAAAGCCATTTCTATCTAAGTATAATTCATGATTAATCTGTGTTACAAAAATATATAATTTCTTTGTCACTTCCTCCACCTTGTCTGAAAACATATAACTTTGTGTGTATGAAAAGTTTTCCCTTGCGTTACGTACGTTGGACCGCAGAGGGACTAGGATTGTGCCTCGTCCTCCTTTGCCGTTTTTTCCCGGATATGGGCGAGTTGTACGCCTGTCAGGTTTATCCCAGTTTGTCCGCATTGTTGTCGGCCCTGGTTTCCTGGATTCCTTTCTCCATGGAAGAATGGTTCTTTGTAGGGGCGTGTGTTTTGCTTGTCGGGATTCCGTTGTGGAGCTGGAAGAAAAAGAAAGGCTGGAAATGGACCTTGCGGGCAGAAGCCGAACTGCTGGTAGGAGTGTACCTCTGGTTCTATGTGGGCTGGGGAATTAATTATTTTCGGAAAGACTTCTTTACGCGTTCCTCGTTAAAATATGTGGCCTACCAGGATTCTACCTTCCATCACTTCCTGGCCGACTATACCCGTCGCCTGAATCAAGCCTACACGCAGTCGCCTTTTCCTTCGCACGAAGTTATCGAAAAAGAAGCCAAGCAACTCTTTGCCCAAGTGCCTTCCCGCTTTGGCCTCTCTTCACCGAAAGCTTACCAGCATCCCAAGCGGGTCATGTTCAACACACTCTATTCCGGTGTCGGCGTGTTGGGCTACATGGGCCCTTTCTTTGCCGAGTCACAGCTCAACCGTGAGCTGCCTTCCTTGCAATGGCCGTTCACCTATGCCCATGAGTATTCCCATCTGCTGGGAGTAAGCAGTGAAGCCGAAGCCAACTTCTGGGCCTATCAGATTTGCATCCGTTCCGTTTCGCCTGCCGTCCGCTACTCCGGCTATTTCGGTCTGTTGCCTTATGTGCTTTCCAACGCTGCCGCATTGTTGGAGGAAGCAGACTACCGGCAACTGCTTTCTTCCATCCGTCCGGATATTTTGCAGACCCTTCGCGAAAAGCAGGCTTACTGGCAGGCACGCTATAATCCGGTGGTGGGACGTGTACAGGAACTGATGTATGAGTATTACCTGAAAGGGAACCAGATTCCTTCCGGACAGAAGAATTATGCCGAGGTGGTGGCCATGATACTTTCCTTACCCGACGAATGGTGGAACTAACCGCTGTGAGAATTGAAAAATCCCGACCATCTGCTGGGAAAAAGCTGATTTTTCAATTCTCAGAAAGGAAAAGTGTTCTATTTTTCTGTAAAACAGTAACTTACTGATTTGTCGGATTTTTTATTCTGGACGCAGAATGAAAAGATAGCTTAAAATCATGTCAAATCCTTAATTTCCCGTCTGTCTTCACCTCCTCCGTAAAAATTCCTTAAAGTGTGAAAATCAGTGAATAGCCCGCTTTTTAGGAGAAAAAACACTATCTTTACAGCCTTAATTTTTCTAAACTCAAAGCGAACGAAAGAAAATTATACCACAATGACTATCACGATTAAAAAAGTCACTACGAAAAAAGAACTGAAGAAGTTCATCCGTTTTAATTACGAACTTTATAAAAATAATCCCTATTCCGTTCCCGATTTGTACGATGACATGCTGAATACCTTCAATCCCAAGAAGAATCCGGCATTTGAATTTTGTGAGGCAGAGTATTTCTTGGCCTACAAGGGCGAGGAGATAGTGGGGCGTGTGGCTGGTATCATCAACCACCGTGCCAATGACACCTGGAACAAGAAAGAAGTCCGCTTCGGCTGGCTGGACTTCATCGATGAAGAAGAAGTGTCTTCAGCCTTGCTGAAAGCCGTAGAACAATGGGGAAAAGAAAAAGGTATGGAAGCCATTGTCGGTCCGCTGGGATTTACAGATATGGATGCCGAAGGAATGCTGGTAGAAGGATTCGACCAGCTGAGCACCATGGCCACCATCTACAACTATTCTTATTATCCGGAACACATGGAGCAGCTGGGCTTTGAGAAAGAAGCCGACTGGGTGGAATACAAACTGAGCGTGCCTCACCAGCTTCCGGAAAAGTTTGTGCGCATCTCCGAAATCATTCTTCAGAAATACAACCTGAAAATCAAGAAGCTCAAGCGGAGCGAAATCAAGAAGCAGAACTACGGGCAGAAAATCTTCGATTTGATTAACGAAGCCTACGCTCCCCTTTACGGGTATTCAAAAATGACACAGGGACAGATTGACCAGTATATAAAGATGTATCTGCCGCTCATCGACCTGCGCATGGTGTCGCTGGTAGAAGATGCGGAAGGCAATCTGGTGGCAGTTGGAATTGCCATGCCTTCTTTGTCGAAAGCCTTGCAGAAAGCCAAGGGAAAGATGTTGCCTTTCGGTTGGTTCCACTTGCTGAAAGCCCTCTTCATCAAGCGTCCGCGCGTGCTCGATTTGCTGTTGGTAGGAGTGAAGCCCGAATACCAGAGCAAGGGAGTCAATGCCCTCCTGTTCTATGACCTCGTGCCCATTTTCCAGCAGATGGGATTTGAATATGGAGAAAGTAATCCGGAGCTTGAGCTCAACAAGAAAGTACAGGCACAGTGGAGCGCGTTCGAATCCGTGCAGCACAAACGTCGCCGTGCTTATAAGAAAATGATTTAAAAAAACAGAGGGGAGAATAGATATGGAAGAACTCAATGAACAAACCGTTTCCTCTGCTGCCTATACAGAAGAGAACATTCGCCACCTGAGCGACATGGAGCATGTGCGTACCCGTCCCGGTATGTACATCGGTCGTTTGGGCGACGGTTCGCAGGTGGAAGACGGAATTTATGTGCTGTTGAAGGAAGTCGTCGACAACAGTATCGACGAGTTCAAGATGGGAGCCGGAAAACGCATTGACATCCAGATGGAAGACAACCTGCGTGTATCCGTGCGTGACTACGGACGAGGCATTCCCTTGGGAAGTCTGGTCGATGCCGTTTCCATGCTGAATACCGGGGGTAAGTACGACACCAAGGCCTTCAAGAAAAGTGTCGGGCTGAACGGAGTGGGAGCCAAGGCGGTCAATGCATTGAGCCGCCGTTTCATTGCCTGGAGTGCCCGCGACGGACAGATGCGCAAGGCCGTGTTCGAACGCGGTGAACTGGTCAGCGACGAAACCTGTGCTACGGACGAAGAAAACGGAACCTATATCTTCTTTGAACCCGACGATACCCTGTTCCTGAACTACCACTTCCGTCCGGAGTTCATTGAGACTATGCTCCGCAACTATACCTATTTAAATACGGGCCTTTCCATCTATTATAACGGCCATCGCATTGTAAGCCGCAACGGACTGGAAGACCTGCTGAACGATAACATGACTGCACCGGGGCTGTATCCCATCGTGCATCTGACGGGCGAAGACATTGAGATAGCCTTTACCCACAGCGCGCAGTATGGCGAGGAATACTATTCCTTTGTCAACGGTCAGCACACCACGCAGGGAGGTACCCACCAGAGTGCGTTCAAGGAACACATTGCCCGTGCCATCAAGGAATTCTACGGAAAGAATCTCGAATTCCAGGACATCCGTAACGGGCTGGTGGCTGCCATTGCCATCAACGTGATTGAGCCGACTTTCGAAAGTCAGACCAAAATCAAGTTGGGTTCACTCACCATGGCTCCTGAGAAAGATTCCGAAGGCAATCCCTATCCGTTTTCCGGTATCAGCGTCAACAAGTTTGTGGGCGATTTCGTGAAAGAGCAGGTAGACAACTACCTTCACAAGCATCCCGATGTGGCCGAAGTGTTGCTGCAGAAGATTCAGGAATCCGAGAAAGAACGTAAGGCCATTGCCGGTGTCACGAAGATAGCCCGCGAACGTGCCAAGAAAGCCAACTTGCACAACCGTAAGTTGCGCGACTGCCGCATCCACCTGAACGACCAGAAAGGCGGAAAGAAAGAAGAAGACGATCCCCGTCTGGAAAGTTCCATCTTCATCACCGAGGGAGACTCTGCCAGCGGTTCCATTACGAAAAGCCGCGATGTCAATACGCAGGCCGTGTTCAGTTTGCGCGGTAAGCCGCTGAATTCCTTCGGACTCACCAAGAAGGTAGTCTACGAGAACGAAGAGTTCAACCTCCTGCAGGCCGCCTTGAACATTGAAGACGGGCTTGACGGACTCCGATATAATAAGGTAATCGTGGCTACCGATGCCGATGTGGATGGTATGCACATCCGCCTGCTGATGATTACTTTCTTCCTCCAGTTCTTCCCCGACCTGATTAAGAAAGGTCATGTATATATTTTGCAGACACCTCTGTTCCGCGTGCGAAACCGCAAGAAAGGCGTGTACGAAACCATCTACTGCTATTCGGACGAAGAACGGGTGGCCGCTATCGAGAAACTGAGTCCCAATCCGGAAATCACCCGATTCAAAGGACTGGGAGAAATCTCTCCCGATGAGTTCCGCCATTTCATCGGCAAGGACATGCGCCTGGAGCAAGTCACCCTTCGCAAGACCGACGCCGTGAAGGAACTGCTGGAATTCTACATGGGAAAGAACACCATGGAACGCCAGAACTTCATCATCGACAACCTGGTGGTAGAAGAAGACTTGATTAAGAATGAAGAATGAAGAATTAATAATTAAAAACTGCCAGTCATCAGTGATGAAAAGAGCGATATTTCCGGGCACCTTCGACCCGTTTACTATCGGGCACTACTCCGTGGTGAAGCGTGCCCTGACCTTTATGGATGAAATTATTATCGGTATCGGGATAAACGACAAAAAGAAAACCTGGTTCCCCACCGAAAAGCGTGTAGAGATGATTCGCAAGCTTTATGCCGACGAGCCACGCATCAAGGTAGAGGCCTATGACAATCTTACCGTTGATTTTGCCCGCGAGCGCGAGGCCGGATTCATTATCCGCGGCATTCGTACCGTGCACGACTTTGAGTACGAAGAAACCATTGCCGACATAAACCGCAAGCTGGCCGGCGTAGAAACCATCCTGCTCTTTACCGAGCCCGAACTGACCTCCATCAGTTCCACCATCGTGCGTGAGCTTTTGCAGTATGGAAAAGATGTATCCGACTTTCTGCCCGAAGGCATGGAAGTGGAATAAAATGAAAGAATGCACATGAAAATCAGAAAATACGTATTTGCTTTATTGGCAGGGTGGTCGGCATGGACGGCACTTCCTGCCCAGAACAAGCTGCTCGATTCGCCTTCGCGCAAACTGCAGCTGGCCGAGTTCGCCATTTCCAATCTGTATGTAGACAAGGTAGACGAAGACAAGCTGGTGGAAACCGCCATTGTCAGCATGCTGGAAGAGCTTGATCCGCATTCCACCTATTCCGATCCGGAAGAAGTGAAGCGGCTCAACGAACCCCTTCAGGGAAACTTTGACGGCATCGGTATCCAGTTCAATATGGCTACTGACACCCTGTTCGTCATTCAGCCCGTGTCGGGAGGTCCCTCCGAGAAGGTCGGCATCCTGGCCGGCGACCGCATCATTGAAGTGAACGACACGGTCATTGCCGGCGTGAAGATGAATACGGAAGAAGTGATGCGCCGTCTGCGCGGACCGAAAGGCTCTACAGTAACGGTCAAGGTGCTACGTGCCGGTGTGAAGGAGCTGTTGCCTTTCACCATCAAGCGCGACAAGATTCCTGTATACAGTCTGGATGCTTCGTACATGGTGGAAGGAAAAATCGGTTACATCCGTGTGAGCCGCTTTGCCGCTACCACCGGAAAAGAATTTACCGATGCCCTCCATAAATTGCAGAAACAAGGTATGAAAGACCTGATTCTCGATTTGCAAGGCAACGGAGGCGGTTACCTGAATGCCGCCATTAGCCTGTGCGACCAGATTCTGGGCAAGAAAGAACTCATTGTCTATACCGAAGGACGCCGCAACCCGCGTTCAGAGTTTGAAGCCAAGGGCGACGGTGATTTCCAGAAAGGCCGTCTGGTGGTGCTCGTCGACGAATTTTCGGCTTCCGCCAGTGAAATCGTGACCGGAGCCATTCAGGATTGGGACAGAGGTATCGTAGTAGGCCGCCGCACCTTCGGAAAAGGACTTGTGCAGCGTCCCATCGATTTGCCCGATGGTTCCATGATTCGCCTGACGGTAGCCCGTTACTACACTCCTTCAGGCCGTTGTATCCAGAAACCTTACGAAAGCATCGAGCAATACAATAAAGACCTGATAGACCGCTACAACCGGGGCGAGATGATGAGTGCCGACAGTATTCACTTCCCCGATTCACTCAAGGCCAAAACCCTGAAACTGGGACGCACCGTGTACGGCGGCGGAGGCATCATGCCCGACTATTTCGTGCCCATCGACACCACGATGTACACCGATTATTACCTGTCATTGCGCGACAAAGGCGCCATGGTGCAGCTGAACATCAAGCTGATTGACCGCCACCGGAAAGAATGGCTCCAGCAGTACAAGACGTTCGACCGCTTCAACCGCGAGTTTGAGGTGAGCCAGGCCATGCTCGACGAACTGGTGGCACAAGGCACCTCCATGGGAATCACCTACAACGAGGCCCAGTTCCGCACGGCACTTCCGCTGATCAAGACACAGCTGAAAGCCCTGCTGGCCCGCGACATCTGGGACATGAACGAATACTTCCAGGTGATTAACACACTGAACGACAGCATGAAAAAGGCCATCGAACTGCTGCGCAAGCCCGGCATGAATTTCCCCAAAAGATAAGCTCCGGAAAACGTACTTGCGTTTGACGAAAAACACAAGTACGTTTTCCCTGAAACGCAAGTGCGTTTGAATTGAAACTCTTCGACGTTTTGGTTCAAACGCACTTGCGTTTTTTTTGCGTGTGGCTCACAACCTCCGATTACAGAATTTTTTCCATAATCTGTTGCGTTATCTCAATAAATCTTCTAATTTTGCATCATAATTTGGACCTTCGAGTGCGAATTTATAGTTCTAACAATTAAATAATTTAAATTCAATCATTTATGTGGTTAAGTAATTCATCTATTGGAAGGAAAGTGGTGATGAGTGTTACTGGTATCGCCCTTGTCCTGTTTCTGACATTTCACATGGCGATGAACCTTGTTGCATTGTTCTCGGGCGAGGCGTACAACATGGTTTGTGAGTTCCTCGGTGCCAACTGGTATGCGCTGGTAGCTACTGTCGGACTGGCTGCCCTGTTTGTAATTCACATCATCTACGCTTTCTGGCTGACGATGCAGAACCGTGCAGCTCGCGGTCACGAACGCTATGCAGTGACAGCAAAACCGAAAAACGTGGAATGGGCATCTCAGAACATGCTGGTACTGGGTATCATCGTAATCCTGGGTCTGGCTCTTCACTTCGTAAACTTCTGGTACAAAATGCAGTTCGCTGAAATCATCGGCAACCCGATGATGGGTGGTCTTCATGCAGCCGACGGTTACGGTTACATCATGCAGACATTCTCTAATCCGGTGTTCTTCGTGTTGTATATCATCTGGCTGATTGCCTTGTGGTTCCACCTGACTCACGGATTCTGGAGCTCTATGCAGACTTTGGGTTGGAACAACACCATCTGGATTAACCGTTGGAAATGCATCTCTAACATCTATTCTACCATCATCGTACTTGGCTTCATGCTGGTAGCCGTTGTGTTCTTCCTGAAAAACATGATGGGTTGCGGTGCTTGCTAATTTAAGTGTAACTGATTAAATTGAAAAAACATTATGACTAAGATACTTGATTCTAAGATTCCTGAAGGCCCGATAGCTGAGAAATGGACCAATTATAAAGCTCACCAGAAACTGGTGAACCCGGCTAACAAACGTCGTCTGGACATCATCGTGGTAGGTACAGGTTTGGCAGGTGCTTCTGCAGCTGCTTCTCTGGGTGAAATGGGATTCCGTGTGTTCAACTTCTGTATCCAGGACTCTCCTCGCCGTGCACACTCTATCGCTGCACAGGGTGGTATCAACGCTGCCAAGAACTACCAGAACGACGGTGACTCTGTTTATCGTCTGTTCTACGATACAGTGAAAGGTGGTGACTACCGTGCTCGTGAAGCTAACGTATACCGTCTGGCTGAAGTATCAAACAACATCATCGACCAGTGCGTGGCACAGGGTGTTCCTTTCGCTCGTGAATACGGTGGTACACTGGCTAACCGTTCATTCGGTGGTGCGCAGGTATCTCGTACATTCTACGCTAAAGGTCAGACAGGTCAGCAGCTGTTGCTGGGTGCTTACTCTGCATTGAGCCGTCAGGTAGGTGCCGGTACTGTAAAACTGTACACTCGTTACGAAATGCTCGACGTAGTATTGGTTGACGGTCGTGCACGTGGTATCATCGCTAAGAACCTGGTAACCGGTAAGTTGGAACGCTTCGCTGCTCATGCAGTAGTTATCGCAACCGGTGGTTACGGAAACACTTACTTCCTGTCAACTAACGCCATGGCATGTAACGTAACAGCTGCCATGTCTTGCTACCGTAAGGGAGCTATGTTCGCTAACCCGGCTTACGTACAGATTCACCCGACTTGTATTCCGGTACACGGTGACAAGCAGTCTAAGCTGACTTTGATGTCAGAATCTCTGCGTAACGACGGTCGTATCTGGGTTCCGAAGAAACTGGAAGATGCCAAAGCATTGCAGGCTGGCACAAAGAAAGGTAGCGATATTCCTGAAGAAGACCGTGACTACTATCTGGAACGCCGTTATCCGGCATTCGGTAACCTGGTTCCGCGTGACGTGGCTTCACGTGCCGCTAAAGAACGTTGTGACCACGGTTTCGGTGTAAACAACACTGGTCTGGCCGTATTCCTTGACTTCTCTGAAAGTATCGAACGTCTGGGCTTGGACGTAGTTCGCCAGCGTTACGGTAACTTGTTCGATATGTACGAAGAAATCACCGACGTAAATCCGGGCGAACTGGCTCGCGAAATCAACGGTGTGAAATACTACAACCCGATGATGATTTATCCGGCTATCCACTACACAATGGGTGGTATCTGGGTAGACTACGAACTCCAGACTACTATCAAGGGTCTGTTCGCTATCGGTGAATGTAACTTCTCTGACCACGGAGCTAACCGTCTGGGTGCTTCTGCATTGATGCAGGGTCTGGCCGACGGATACTTCGTATTGCCTTACACTATCCAGAATTACTTGTCAGACCAGATTACTGTTCCTCGCTTCTCTACTGACTTGCCTGAATTTGCAGAAGCAGAAAAGGCTGTACAGGCTAAGATTGACCACCTGATGAACATCAAGGGTAAGAAGTCTGTAGACTCAATTCACAAGGAATTGGGCCGCGTAATGTGGGAATACGTAGGTATGGGACGTACTGCAGAAGGTTTGAAGACCGGTTTGGCTAAGCTGAAAGACATCCGTAAGGAATTCGAAACAGAACTGTTTATTCCGGGAGCAAAAGAAGGTATGAACATCGAGCTTGACAAGGCATTCCGTTTGGACGACTTCATCACAATGGGTCAGCTTATCGCATACGATGCATTGAACCGCGAAGAATCTTGTGGTGGTCACTTCCGTGAAGAACATCAGACAGAAGAAGGTGAAGCAAAACGTGATGATGCCAACTTCTTCTATGTAGCTTGCTGGGAATACCAGGGAAGCGACGACAAGGCTCCGGTATTGTACAAAGAACCGCTGGTTTACGAAGCTATCAAGGTACAGACTCGTAACTACAAGAGCTAATCAGTGAAGTTAAACAATTAAAGAATCTAAGTAAAATGGATAAAAATATATCATTTACGCTGAAAGTTTGGCGTCAGAACGGACCTAAGGAAAAAGGTCATTTCGATACATTCCAGATGAAGGACATCCCGGGTGATACTTCCTTCCTGGAAATGCTGGATATCTTGAACGAACAGTTGATTGAAGACGGAAAAGAACCGGTAGTGTTCGACCATGACTGTCGTGAAGGTATCTGCGGTATGTGTTCTTTGTACATCAACGGACATCCGCACGGACCTGCTACAGGTGCTACTACCTGCCAGATCTACATGCGTCGTTTCAAAGATGGTGATGTAATCACTGTAGAACCGTGGCGTTCAGCCGGTTTCCCGGTTATCAAGGACTTGATGGTAGACCGTACAGCTTACGACAAGATTATGCAGGCAGGTGGTTTCATCAGCGTACGTACAGGTGCTCCTCAGGATGCCAACGCTATCCTGATTCCGAAGCCGGTAGCTGACGAAGCAATGGATGCTGCTTCTTGTATCGGTTGTGGTGCGTGTGTAGCTGCTTGTAAGAACGGTTCAGCCATGCTGTTCGTTTCTGCCAAGGTAAGCCAGTTGAACCTGTTGCCTCAGGGAAAACCGGAAGCATTGCGTCGTGCAAAGGCTATGATTGCCAAGATGGACGAACTGGGCTTCGGTAACTGTACCAACACCCGTGCTTGTGAAGCAGAATGTCCGAAATGCGTTTCAATCAGCAACATCGCTCGTTTGAACCGCGACTTCATCAAAGCAAAACTGAAAGACTAATTGCCGGACGTTTCTCCGGATAAATAAAGGTTCGCCCCGAGACAATATTTGTGTCGGGGCGAATTCTTTTTGTCTTTTAAAAACTTTTAAAAAGCTGAAAATCAGGTGTCGAATATTTGCATAGAATAAGTGTTATTCTTACATTTGTCACGTGATTTTTTTCATAGTATTAGATTTAAGGTTAACAAGGTTGGGAGAAAGCGTTCTCCCATTTTTTTTGCCCGTTTTTTTGCAAGGCAAAGAAAAAGTTGGTATTTTAGGAGTAGCTTTGTATAAAATTGGGGGATTATGAAGCGGTTTATAGTATGTATTTGGTTTGGATTGGTCTTTTCTTTTCTTTATGGAGCAGCGGTATCTTTTGATGATATGCGCGAGAGGATTGCGTATGACCCTCTGGGTTCGCTGGCGTCGCTGGACAGTCTGGAGACTGATTCTACTTATTTCTCTTATCAGATAGATTATTTACGGGCTTTGTCCTATCAGTCGCAATCACAATATTATATGTCCGTGTATTATGTCCGGCGTGCGTTTGAGACAGATGGCATGCAGAGGGATTCGATATTGCTTCCTTATGCGTATATGCTGTGGGCCAAGTCGTCCATCATGTCCTTTCAGCTGAAAGAGGCGGCCAAGGTGATAGCCGCGGGGAAAAGCTATGCCTTGAAGTGCCATAATTTGGGTCTACAGGCCAATATGTTGCAAATGGAGGGGGACCTTTACCGTAAAATGGGAATTCTGTCTAAGAGTTATGAATGCGTCACAGAGGCTGTGGCGTTGCTTTCGGCTGCCAGGACACAGGACGATTATCTCTTGCTTTCCGACAGTATGGGTTACCTAATGTCCTATTATATCACGGATAATCAGCTGCAGAAGGCTTGGGAAGTCGGTCAGCGTCGGGAAGAAGTGCTTGCCACGTGGGAGAAGTGTCTGAGCGAAGATACCCATGAGTTGGACCGGCAGAAAGGTTTCTTCTACAGTAAGATGGCTTATCTGGCTTATAAGCTGAAAAAAGGCGGGCTGTCTGAGTCTTATTTCAACAGATTCTATGTAACCAATTTTTCCAAGACCCAGAGAGGATTGCTTGAAATAAACAATTATTTGTTGAAGGTAGGCCGTTATGAGGAGGTGTTGCGTCATAACGAGGCTTATCTGGGCTTGGTGAGTGAGGCTGATTCATTGAATCTTATTCGTCTTCGTACACTGGAGCAGAGCAGCCAGGCGTACCGTGCTTTAGGAGATTATGTACATGCCTATCTTACGATACTTCAAGTGCATCAGATTTCCCGTCAGATGGCTACCAGCCGTGAGCGTAGCCAGATATTCCAGTTAGCGGATGTGACGGAAGCAGTGGCCCGTCAATATCATTTGGAAAAGGCCGATTATGAGTTGAAGGTCCAGCGTTATGTCATTTCTGTATTGCTGGCTATAACTTTAGTGTTGCTGGTCTTGTTTGGCTTGCTTTGGCGTACACTGCACGTGATTCGCCGAAAAAACCGGAAAATGGCGGAACTGGTGCTACAACTGGACGACCAGCGTAAGGAAATCCATTCGGTGGAGAATGAGCTTGAGCGGTGGGAGGAAGAGATTAAAACCGATGAGAAATTGTTTTTCAGTTTCGACTGGCAGGTAAAAGAGCAGAAACTGTATTTGAACTACCAGTTAGGACGCGACGACTATGCTCAGCTGATGGGAGTAGATCGCAACCGTTTTGCTGCCATACTGAAAAAGTTTACCTCCAACAACCTGAGTACTTATCTCAATGACCTTCGTCTGGAATATTCAGTCACTTTGTTCCGCGAACATCCCGACTGGCCTATTAATAGAGTGGCCGAAGAAAGTGCACTTCCCCGTATTTCTACCTTCTACCGGTTGTTTAAAGACAAATATGGCATTAGCCCCAATAATTTCCGGAAGATATTGAACTGATGATCACGGCATATACAAATCATGCATACATAGTGTCCTAGGATTGTTGATTAGGTTATCTTTTAATTTCTTATTTGGATAAAATGCTTACTGACAAAATAAGAAAAATTTTTGACAAAATGAGAATTTTTTACGTTCAATGACATTTTATTTCTATATACTTTTGTTCCAAAATGAAGTTAGATGTAAAGATTGTAATTATGGAAAGAGTTTTTGCCTATTAGGGGATAAAAGCTTTTCTTCTATAAATTGATACGTATTTATTTTATTCTTCTTCTTAGTTTAGGATATATGTTAAGGTTTAAACAAGTGAGTAACGCAACAATAAAAGAAATGGTACTATGAAAAAAGCACTTCTATGGATATTTTATTTGTTTGTATTTGTATCTATATCTGCTCAAAAAATAGCTGTAAAAACAAACATTCTTTATGATGTAACCACCACGTTAAACATTGGTGCAGAGTTTCGTGTGGCGCCGAAGTGGACCATCGATTTGTCGGGGAATTACAATCCTTTTAATTTGGGTAATGACAGGAAGATGAAACACTGGCTGGTGCAGCCTGAAGCGCGTTACTGGTTCTGTGAGGCTTTCAACGGACATTTTCTGGCACTTCATGCATTGGCTGGACAGTTTAATGTCGCCGATATGGATTTAGGAATTTTCCCTTCTTTTAAGGACTATCGTTATCAAGGTAGCATGTACGGAGCCGGTATCGGCTACGGTTACCAGTTCGTGCTTTCCAAACATTGGAACTTGGGGCTTGAAATTGGTGCCGGATGGATACGTGCCCATTACGACCAGTATGATTGTCCGCATTGTGGGGAATGGCGCGGAAGCGACAAGAAAGACTATTTCGGCCTGACCAAGGCAGCCATATCCTTGATTTACGTAATTAAATGATGGAGGAACGCAGGATGAAAAAATATATTATCTCTCTCGTATTCGTGCTGGCTGCCGGTATTCCCGTTCTGGGCCAGACTTCTTATCTGAGTGAAATAAAGATAGTGAACCGCGAAGTGGCGAAGACGGCCGACCGTCAGGTCCGTGTGAAGATGACGGTGAATTTGGATAATCTGGACATCAAAAAACAGCATTCGCTGCGCGTGGTGCCGGTCATTCTTTCTGCCGACGGCAGTCAGGAACAGGAACTTCCTCCTTTTGTGGTGAACGGCAAAGTGCGCGATAAAATGCAGCAGCGTACGGAAGCTTTTGAACATGTCGATTTCAATCCCGGAGCCGTGGCAAAGATACGCCGTAAGAACGGTGAGGCTCAGACGGTGGATTACGAGGCATCCGTACCCTTCAAACGCTGGATGATTGGAGGCAATCTTCAACTCCGTGCGTATGTGACAGGCTGTGCCCAGTGTAATGACGGTGACGAAACAGCTACTACGGGCGATATTTTCCCACCGATGACTCCGGCTTACTATTCTCCGTTTATCCAGCCGAAGGAAGAGATTGTGAAGCGTCGTTCCGAGACCCGTTCTGCACGCTTGCAGTTCCGTCAGGACAGCTATCGCATTGAGCCGAAGTACAAGGGCAATCAGGCAGAACTGGACACCGTGAGCAATTCCATTGCGCTGGTAAAAGATAACGATGACCTGACCATTACGGGGATTTATGTAACGGGTTACGCTTCTCCGGAAGGAACTTTTGCCTATAATATGAAGCTGTCTGAGCGTCGTGCGAAGGCCTTTACGGAATATATGAAAGACGATTTGAAAGCGATTGATCCGCAGCTTTACCACGTGGACTGGAAAGGTGAAGACTGGGTTGGTCTGCGTGAAGAGGTGGTGAAATGTTCCGACCTGCCGAAGCGTGAAGAAGTTTTGGATATCATCGATCATTGCGGGGATGACAAAGATGCCTGCGAAAAACAATTGAAAGCGTTGGTACCACCGACCATCTATCAGTATTTGCTGAAGGAGCTGTATCCAGCGGTTCGTCGTAACGAATACCGTATAGAATATAATGTGCGTCATTTTACGGTAGAAGAGGGCCGGGAGATGATTAAGAACCATCCGGAGCTGATGAGCGTGAGTGAGATTCAGCAGGTAGCCGACAGCTACGGCAAGGGAAGTCCTGAATATGTGAATTGTTTGGTGAGCGGTGTAAAGGCTTATCCAAACGATGTGACGGCTGTGAACAATGCTGCACTGGCCCTGATGGAGGCCAACCGTACAGATGAAGCTATCCGCTTGCTGGATAATGTTCCGGCAGAAGGTGAATTGCTAAATATGAAGGGAGTGGTTTATGTCAAGGCTGGCAATCTGGAAAAGGCCGTACAGGCTTTCTCTGAGGCGCAGGCTAAAGGCTATTCTCAAGCAGGGGAGAATTTGACACAACTGAAACAGTATATGGAATATATGGCCGAATGAAATAGGATAGAGAATAATATAAGAAAAATGTGTAATTTAATTTTTATTTGCTATGAAATTGTCTAAAAGTTTATTTTTGGCATTTGCGGGCTTGGGTTTGTTCGCATGCTCTAATGAAGACAATGTACCGTCGACTGACAACAGTCATAGCGGTACATTCTTGACGTTGACTTTGGTAGGAACAGAAAACAGTGGTTCCAGAACGGTGGCTGGAGAAGATGGTACGCAGGCTGGAAGTGCAGAAGAGTCAACGATTTCAGAAGCCATGGTTCTATTATGTGATCAGGATGGAAAGGTTCTGTCAGCAAAAAAAGTGAATTGCAAAAGTGTTACGGGTGGTATGGAGACTTATCCCGTAGAAGCATCTGTCGGTACTTACTATGTGTATGTGATTGCGAACCCTGGTAGCTTGAACGTTTCTGCAGAAAGTAATATCACAGAATTGAAGGAAACTATATCTTCAAGCGCTGATTTTGCTACAAATGGTGAATTTTTGATGTTTAGTGAGTGTAATGGAACGGATAAGACAGGAGGGCAGGAGATAACCGTATCTGCTGAAAATGATTATGATAACCCTGCCAAGACTGCAAGTCCTATTAAACTGGACCGTTTGGCTGCAAAGATTACCTATAAACAAAAGGAAGGGGGAGTAGATATTACAGCTGCAGAAAGTCAGCTGACAGCTTTGGAAGGGATAACTTTTAACGGCTTTAATTTGGTAAATGGAATCAAGAATTTCTATTTGCAACAGCATTGGAGTGCAGCTGCTCCTGTTACTGATATTGAAGTTCCTACACCAGCTCCTTATGTAAATACCTTGCTGACTCCGACAGTTGTAAACAATGCTAAAGCTGACTTTTACAATAGATGGGATGATTTCCGTACGATAACTAAGGAAGATAATGGTTCTTATACTGCAGCGATTGATTTAAAAAAGGGTACTTATGGAGCTGGTCCTTTGTATTGCATGGAAAACAACTCGGGTTCTACAGCTGGAGATTGTTTCGCCACAGGTTCAGACTTGAATGGTAATACTACTGGGGTAATATTTAAGGCCACAGCTGCGGTTACAGGAAGTGATGGAATTGCAGGAACAAACTGTTTCTATGCATACAATGGCGAGTATTTTGCTACATTGGCAGCTGTTCAAGGTAAATTTCCGGGAGCATTTGATGATAAAAATGGCGGAACAAATGCGGAAGCTGAACTGAAAGCAGCTCAAGATGAGCTGACAGCAGCTTATGGAAAAACAGATGCTACTGCAAAAGAACAAGCTATTTCTGATTTTCGTGTGAAATACAATATTCATGTGTATGAAGACGGCGTGATGTATTACACACATTATATTGAAGACCAGAACTATACTGCGGCTAATGCAGATGGTCAGCAGGTGAAATATCAGTCTGTAATGCGTAACACTGTTTACGGATTGACTGTAAATTCTGTAAAGAATATTGGTGATGATATTCCGGGTGGCTGGAATCCGGATACTGACCCGGAAGATCCTACCACTCCGAAGACTTACTTAGTGGTAGAGTGCAAGGTTAATCCTTGGGTTTTGAGTAATTATGATGTAGACTTGCAATAAAAATTAAGGTATGTCCATGGAACAGCGGTAAGCTGTTCCATGGACTGTACAAAAGTCGGCAGACTATACATGTTTTTTTGCAACATTTATTTTGTTGCCCCGAATTTGAAAGAAATGGCGGAAACCTTATAAAGGCTTCCTATGATATATAAAATAAAAACACAGAATCATGAAACGAAGTCAGAAAGTAGGGATGTGGAGCATGCTGGCAGCAGCGTTCTGGATATTGCTGTGTACATCGTGTATCCGTGAAGACAGAGATGATTGTCCGGCTACTGTTGGCAACGGTGTGAAAGTGAACTTTCGTTACACGTACAATGTAGCAGAAAATGATGCATTTGGGAAAGAGGCCGACGGTGTATGTGTGTGGATTTTTGACGAAGACGGAAAGTTTCTTTCCATGCAGAAAGATGAGGGCGATCACATCATAAATGGTTATACCATGCCTATGCCTTCTTTGCCCGTAGGTAAGTACAAGCTGGTGGCTTGGGCAAAAAGTATGGATCATGACGGTGAACTGTCAGAATTTGCATTTCCGGAACTGACTGCCGGACAGTCGGTAATTGGTGATTTGACTGCTTATCTGAATCGTGACGAAAATAATGTGTGCAGTACCCGTTTGAACGGTCTGTTAAGTGGTACACTGGATGTGGAAATAAAGGGGACAGATGAGGAAGAATTTACGATTGACATGATGAAGTGTACCAATACCCTGCGCGTAATCCTGATGCCGGCACGTGCGGGACAGACCCTGCATCAGGAGGATTATTCATTTGTAATTGATGGAAAGAACGGTTGGCTGGATTATAAGGCCGATCCTTATGGACAGGGTGAAGTGACGTATAAACCTTATTATCAGGAATTGTTGCAGGATGAAACCGTAGTTGGAAAATCACGTGTGGGCGATGCGGAGATCGATCATGCGGTGGTGGCTGAACTGAATACATCTAGAATGATGGCAGAGCAAGGCCCTCGTCTCAGAATTGTCAATAACCGGACGGGAAAAGATGTGCTTGATATTAACCTGACGTGGTTCTTGTCATTGCAGGCGGTAGGAGAACATCGTGCAGAATGGGATGATCAGGAGTATCTGGACCGTCAGGATACGTATGCGGTTACTTTTTTTGTGGATGGAGATACTTTCCTGCAAAATTATATCATCGTCAATGGATGGGTGGTTTCACTGGAAGATGTGTCTTTAGGTTGAGAACGTGAAATAGGAAGAAGAGGTTTTTATGTATAAGGAAGGGTGGATTTATTGGTTAGTCCTGCTAGGGTGCGGCATATTGATGAGCCTGTTACCGGGCTGCAGGAAAGAAGCTGAAGAGGGAGTGACACATGAGCATGTCGTTATGTTGAATTTTCCTTCTTTGCAACCTTATACCACACGTACACGTGCGGAGGGTATTGTGAATGCCGAAGAAGGAGAAAGCACATTTCACAGTGCTCGTATCTGGATTTTCAGTTCTTCTGCTGTCAATACAGACAAGGCATTGGCTTATAAATATGTGCCTGATGCCTTACGTTATACAGACAATACGGGCACGTTGCGTGTAGAAATGGTGCTTTCTTCCGAATTGAAAGATGAATCAGATGTATATGTGCTGGTGAATGGAGGAGAGGAAACAGGTTTGTCCGGTGAATCTTCACGTGAAGAACTTGAAACGGCTGTTTTCAGTAAACCTTATTCTACATTGGCAGACGATGGCCTGTTAATGTCGAGAATTGTAACAGGAATCACAAAAGCCCAACTGGAGGCAGGTACTTTCCAGATTCCGCTGGAAAGAGGAGTAGCAAAAGTAGGCTGTTATTTTACCAATCAAACAAGTGTAGATTTTAGGGTGACTTCTGTTTCTTTTAGCGGATTGTCATCGCAAGGTACAGTCTTTCCGGAATCGGTAACGGCTACTAATGTTACTTTGCGTCCGACGGTTCCTTCTGTGCCTACTATTTCTGTCTCTTCTGAAAGTTTTACGATTGATGTTTCAAAATCGACAACATTTGGAAAAGAGCAGTCTAAAATCATTCTGCAAGAAGGTAATGAGCAGGCATATCTTGATGCCTTGAATCAAGCAGCAACTTCTTTGACTCCGTATTATATTCATGAAGCAGGTTCAAATCAGGTGAAATGTGTCATTCAGTATGAAGTAAATGGAGAACCCGGAAGTCAGGAGGTTATGTTGGACGGCATAATACGTAACCATTTTGTAGTGGTATATGCTCACTATGCGGGAGAATTAAGTTTGAGTCTTCAGGTGCTTCCATGGGAAACAGAGAAGGAGATTTCCATCAGTTATAATAATCAGTTTGATGGACAGTTCAAACTCTCCAGTAAGGATGTGCGTGTGGGTGTAGGAGAAGCACAAGCATACGCTACAGTGTTTAATGATGAAAACCGTCAGGTGACATTTTCCATGACTATGAACCAGCCTGTCGGGGCAAGATGGACTGCCAATTTGTCGAATGGAAATGCATTTGAGTTGTATAGTGAAACAGGTGCTTCCGGTACGGCTTCAGGAATTGGAGGAGCGGGAGAGGTAATCTTTTCCGTTCGGCCTACACAGGCATTTGATGCCGCGGTTGTACACGAAACAGAACTTTATATTACATTGACCCGTCTGGTGGATGGAGAACAGACCGAAAATGGAGAGCAGATAATTAATAATGGCAATAGTCATCCAGGAAGTACTACCCGTATTCGGATACGTCAGGTGTCAGCTGACCAATGGGATGCTGCCGTTCAACCATGATAAATTAAGAGAATATGATGAAAAGGCGTTATTTATATATGTTCTTGCTTTCGCTGTGTGGCTTATTTTATTGTACTGGCTGCACGGAGAATGCGATGTTGGTTGAGGAAGGGACCACTGTTGATGGGCTTGCTCTGAATTTGTTGGCAAGTGGCGAAGCTGTGGTGTCAGAAGGTACTACTGCATCAAATGATAGTTTGAGAGAAAATGTGGTAAAGAATGTAGATATATTTTTCTTTTCTACAGACAAGAAGGGAGAGGTAGCCCGTTATTATCATCGAGAGGTAGGAGAAAATGGAACGGTTCTTTTGGAAACGGGAAACTGGAAATCCAAGTTCACAGCAGCGAGTTATGACATCTATGTAGTGGCCAATTTTCATCAATACGATGATGCTTCGACTCCAGAAACAGAGACGGATTTAAGCCGGATAAAGACATGGACAGCATTGATGGCTCTGAGTGATACAGATCCAGATATCTTTAAGGTAGAGAATGACCGGTTTGGAAACGAGGAAGTCTATACGGGAAAGAAATTTATGATGGATGGCAAAAAAGAAGGATGGACTCCCGGTGAAGGTACAAACGAAACAATTGCCATTGATTTAGCGCGGGCTGCCGCCAAGATTGTGGTGAATGTGAGCTATACTGATGGTTTTCTGACCGATGGCATTGAAATTGTTGATGTGAGGAAGAAGCTTGTACGTTACGCGCAGGATGCTCGTGTGCTGGCAGAAGCAGATCCCATACCAATCCTTGATTTGTTTGGTGATGCAGATGCTGCAAATATGTCAAAATCTAATGGAACGGAAGGGAGCGGAGAAAATCGAAAGGATTTGCTTTATGCATATAGTTATCCTAATGAGTGGGGAGATAATGTGGCTGATCAGGAAACCTATATATTGATGAATATTCCTTATACCAAAAATCAGGAGGAAGAAACATATCAGAATTATTATAAGATTCCGGTACGTATTTCCAATACGGCCACCGACTTATGCTTGAAACGCAATACGGTTTATACCATCAATGTGACAGTAGACCGTGTGGGGAATCAAGAGATAGATAAGCCTGTAGAACTTACGCCTAAAATTTCGATTGCTCCTTGGAAAAGTGAAAATGTACTGGTGGGCGGAGATACCTATAAATATTTGATTGTCAGTGAAGATGAGATTGAAATGCACAATGTGGCTGATACGGTAGTCACTTTTTTCTCTTCTTCAGCCATAACGGTTACGTTGGATGCAGCTTATTATGTGGATAAATCTGGAAATGAAATTTCATTGAAAGACAATTCCTCCGATTGGTATTCTGTGGATTATGATGAATCTGCCTTGTCTGGGGGGTTAAAGATTCACAGTGAAGTACCTGAGATTGTGACAGCACGTTATTTTACGTTGACCGTTACGAACGGGGATGGCATGGAGAAAACAATCAACGTGGTACAATATCCTTTGGAATATATTTCGGGTGTGCCAGGTTTGTATTCATATGTAGAGCAATATATAAATAATAAAGGGGAAACTGTGACAGTTAATGGCAAGTGGCCGGATAACTTGAAGAATCGATATTCTGCAGACATACGAGAAGGGCTGGATGGGCATATAGGTACTAATCCTTATATGAAATCTAAGTTTTATTGGGAGGGTGTAATTTATCGTATTGATATGAGCTATAAGGATTCAAAAGAGTATAATCCCTTATATGTGACTCCAAACACTCCGGCAGACAACAACCGGATGTATTTGGTGCAGATATCTAGTACGAGTGAAAAATATACAGTGGCTCGTCCTAAGATGGAAGGTACGGGAGTAGGGAGTGTGACTGCTTTGGGAGAGGAAAATAACCGACTGGTCTCTCCTGCATTTATGTTGGCTTCCAATTTGGGAAATATTGGAGATGTCAATTGGGATAAGGCACGAGATAACTGCAAATATTATGTGGAGCATAGTATTTATACAGTTGAGAAGGCGGATCAGTTGGAAGGGAAAAATTATGACAGTAAGGGACATCGGCGTTTTGATGACTGGCGGTTACCTACGTACGCAGAGTTGCAGATTATCGCAGGTTACCAATCGACGCAGACCGTAGTGATGGATTCGGTGTTGACAGATGATTATTATTGGGCTGCAGACAAGTATACGTATTTAATAACAGCTGCCCCAAAACCAACAGACAATCAGATTCCTACTGGTACAGATTCAAAAAGTGATGGGAAGGTACGTTGTATACGGGATGTGACTCCAGAAGACTTGAAAGAGTTGCGTGCACACAATATCAGATAAATAAAAACAGAAAAGTAGTTAGATATATGAAACAGATATATGTTTTTTGGATGTGTTTGCTCTTGCTGGTGGGCTTGTCTGCTTGCACAGACGAAGTTGCCGTGGAGAACGGACAGGAAACGGTAGCCGAGGGAGATGTGGCACTTCAGTTGAGTGTCAGTGTACCGGATGCGAAAGTGGTGACTACACGTGATATTGACCCCGATGGCTTAGGGATAAAAACACTTTATCTGTTTTGTTTTGACGGGTATGGTTCTTATATAGGACGTCGTGATGCTTCCAACATTCGGTTGGACGGCGGTGAGAATGGGAATTATGCATATACGTTCGACGTAACGGTGCCGAGTAGTACGCGTAGAATTCATTTTTTGTCGAATGTCTATTTGGATGATATAAATGCCGTGCCTGGGATGAGTGAGACAACCTTGATTCCTTCTATTGTTTCCGCTTCAGGGCTTATGGCCTATTGGGGACGTGTGGCTGTAACAGACTTAGAATCAAACAATTTTCCGTCGATAGTGCTTTACCGTAACCAGGCCCAGGTGTGCTGGGAAGTAGGGTCAGGAGTCGGATTGCATGTTTTTGGGTATGCGGTTTGTAACCGTCGGGCATGGGGAACCATTGCTCCTTTTAATCCGCATGCGGAAAAGGATGAAGATAAATTTAATTATTCACTGGATGCTCCTTATGTAACGGAACCTGCTGCAGACTATCAGGTGTTGTCGACCGACGCTACGGATGTGACAGTGCAGGGAGATGAGGCGCAAGGAGACCCTCATTATATATTTGAAAATCCGAATACGCTCGATGCTCCCGTTTATGCCGTCATGCTGATTGGAGAAACGAAGGAATCGGCCAAGTATTATAAAATCATGTTTGTAGATGACAATAAGAATTTGCTTCCTATTTACCGTAATTTTAAATATGTGATTCGAATTAATTCTGCTCCTCCTGAGTCAATGGGTTACACCACTTTTGATGAGGCGAAGGAAGGCATTGCAGCCAATAATGCCTGGGTCTCTGTCGATCCGGAGATTCCAGAACTCAGCGACGGAACGCATACGTTGAACATTCTGAATGGGACGACACAGATATTCAACGAGGGAGGTGAACAGACAATTGATTTTACTTACGATGGGAATAGTGAGGACGTTTCTGTTTCGTGGCTTGATAATGATGGAACACTTTCCAGTGTAACCCCTCAATTGAGTTCTACGGGCAATAATACATATACCATTACAATGAATTTGGCGCAACCAAAGGAAGACCCGGTGATTGGTACCTTGTTGTTGCGGGCCGGCGTGTTTACCCGTCAGATAAAAGTTTATCTGATGAAGCCCTTTGAGTTCAAGCCTGTATGGGTGTCTACCGGAGTCCCGATGAAGAAAGATGAAAGGTTGTCCATGACATTTGTCATCCCGGATAATTATCCAAGCGAATTGTTCCCGATTACTTGCAAGATTGCTACAAACACCATGAATGCCAATGATGATTTGGAGGTACAGTTACCTGTTATAATAGAGGATTGCGAGTATCATATTGAAACAGAGGATGGAGAACCGAAAGAACCAAACCGTACTGCTAACTGGGGATATAAATTTGTTTATACAGCCACCAGACCAGGTATTCAGGAAGTCTTTTTTACATTGAATGTAAGTGAAGGAAATGATCCGGAGGGTACAGTAGAATATGTTGGTTCCTCTTGCCCGTATTTGACGGAGAAGCAGAATCATGCACATGTATTTCTGGAAGCAGAAAACTTTAAAGACGAGGAAAAGGTCGTTTTATTCCAGTCGGGCTCGAAAGATATGTATATTACGATGGATGGAGCGGATGAGAATAATCCGGGCTTTTTATTGAAAGAATTGGCTCCCACAGTCAATCAGCCAGTCACTATTAAGTTGAATTTTATAGGAGGGACTCCTACAACGAACACTGTGATGCGTATTGCGACCACTTCATTGGTTCCTGTGGACAGTGAGAAGAATAAATATATCAACAATGGGACTCCTACGACGAATGGTATTGTGAACTATTATTGGATTAAGCCAGGAAAGGTTTCTAGTTTGACTTTGAATTTCCTGACAAATACTCCTGATGTGGATGATTTGGTACGCTTTTCAATTGATAATGAAAATGAATTTGGTTATAATTCTAATTCTGATGATTGGTTTAAATCGGCCGCTGTTGAGCTGCGGGCAACTCCGAAGAATTTCACATTCGATTTTAATATTGTAGATGATACTCCGGAAGTGGATGCGATAAAATATGGCTTGAACCAGCCGGCCAATATGTATTTGACGATTCCGGAGGCTGCGGTGCAGTATACGGATTTGAAACTGTTTATTCAAACGAATAATTTGAAGCGTGACCCTAATGGTGAACATGCGGAATGGCTTGAAGAAACTGTGGGAGGATATTATCTTACCATACCGAAAGGCACTTCTTTGGAGCAACGAGGAACGATAAAGTTCTTGACGAGCCGAATTGCAAGTGCGGAAACCGTCACTATCCGTACAGCGGATAATTCGCAAGCATTGTTTACTCCTGCTTCTGCTTCATTTACGAATCTTCCCATCACCGGCACGTTGACTTTAGACGGTGAAGAACCGTTAAGTAACAATTCATTTATTACGTTGCAGCGTAAAAATGGCACGCGTGTAGGCGATTTGGATATACAATCTGTGGAGGGGAATATAGCGACCTATAAATTGACTCTACGACCGGAATATGATTTTACAATGGATGAGGACTTGATTGTTTACTATACGGTTCCAAATACTTCCGTGGTTTATCAGTTAACTACTACGTTCAGTTATTTGGTAAGTCATGAAATTGGTGAGTCGGTGCCGCTCATTACATTAAAAAAACAATAAATCTGTCTCAAGAATGAATGGATACTTTTTAGGGATAGGAATGATTTTGCTGTTTTCTGCCTGTGGAAATTCTTCCCAGCGAAAACAAAAGGAAACTTCCGTAACGGTAGAAAACCCTCAAACCGTCTCGGAAGCCAAGTTCCCTTTCCCTGAAATCCCCACCATGCTCACCCAGCCGGACGAACGGAAAGCGTATCTCATGGCGCACTACTGGGATAACTTTAATTTCGCAGATACGGCATTGGTGAATGACCGGAACGTGGCGGAACAGGGTGCTGCGGATTACGTGGCCATACTGGCTGACGGGACGCTCTCTGGGGAGCAGGTAAAAGGCAGTTTGGACAGCTTCTGCAAAGGGCTGGAAGTGCAGGAGCATGCGCGGAAGGTGTTCTTGCAAATGATGGAGGACTACCTGTATAACCCGAATTCGCCTTACCATAATGAGGCCTTGTATGCCTTGTTCTTGGAGCGGATGCTGAAAAGCAAATATGTAGACGAGGCGCGGAAGAGTTCGCTGAAATTCAGCCTTGACCTGATTAGCCGGAACTGTCCGGGAAATGTGGCAACGGATTTTGTGTATTTCCTGCCGGGCGGAAGCAAGTGGTCGCTGGCGCAGACGCGGGCAAAGAACAACCGTCTGCTGCTGGTGTTTTATGATCCGGAGTGCCCGAGCTGTCACGAGACGATGCAGGAGATGGTGGCCGACGGGCTGCTGGCAGAAGCGGTGAAAGCCGGGAAGCTGACGATATTGGCGGTGTACACCGAAGGAAATCAGGAGGTATGGAAGCGTACACTGAGTGATTTGCCTCAGGGATGGACGGTAGGCAGTGACCATGAGACGGTGAAGCAGGGGGCTTTGTACGACCTGAAAGCGATGCCTTCACTGTATCTGCTAGACGGATCGAAGAAGGTATTGCTGAAGGATGCGCCTTATGCAAAGATTCGGGAGGAGATTGCGGCCTTGTAGCGTCAGGCCAGCTTATAAACTCCTCCTGCCAAAGCACGGACCACGCCTTTCATTTCCAGATTGAACAGCAGGCTGGTCATGCGGTTGATAGCGATGTTGGTCTCCACCACGAGTGTGTTGACCTGAATGCCATCGGGGTGTTTCTTTAAATGAGTGACCACCTGTTCTTCTTCGGGTGTCAGTTCCGGGAAAAGCTGTCGCTGGACGACTTGGGGAACAACGGGGGTATGGTCCCAGTTCATGGCTTTTACCACGTCTTCTGCGCTCTGTATCAAGGCGGCGCGGTTTTTTGTATCAGTACGTTGCAGCCCGTGGAGTAGGTATCGCCCACACGGCCCGGAAAGGCGAAACAGTCGCGCTGGTAGCTTTCGGCAATTTCCGCTGTAATCAAAGAACCTCCCTTGGGACCAGATTCCACCACGAGGGTGGCGTCGCTGAGCCCGGCCACGATGCGGTTGCGCTTCACGAAGTTTTGTCGGTCGGGATTGGTGCCGCTCATGAACTCGGTAAGAAGTCCACCCTGTGTCAGCATTTCGGTAGCCGTGCGGCGGTGTACGGCAGGATAGATGCGGTCTAGCCCGTGAGCCAGTACGCCGACGGTGTCGAAGCCGCGGGAGAGGGCTTCCCGGTGGGCATGAATATCAATGCCGTAGGCCAGTCCGCTCACAATCAGCGTGTCGGGCAGCAGAGTGCTGAGCTCCTGCATGAACCGCTGGCAGAGCGATTTGCCGTAGTCGGTGGCGTTTCGGGTACCCACGATGCTCAGGATGTGCCGACTGTTCAAGTTGGCCGAGCCTTTGTAGAACAGCACGAGCGGGGCGTCGGGGCATTCGCGAAGGCGGGAAGGGTAAGCTTCGTCGTCTTCGGTCAGGTATTGAATCTGGTGTTTCTGTGCAAACGACAGTTCAGCTTCGCACACGCGGAACACTTCGGTGTGCTGGAAGGCGGTGGCTATCTTGGGCGACAGGCCAGGAATAAGGGCCGGTAGCTCGCGGGTATGCTCGAAAAGCATGGTGGCACTTCCGGCAGCCTGAATCAGGTGGCGGGCGCTTACCAGACCGATGCCGGGTAGAAGGGGCAGGGCCAGACGGCAGAGAAGTTCTTTTTCGTTCATTTCAGGTAAGGCGCAAAGATTTCATTGAAAAGGGGACTGTCACCCAGTCGTCCGTTAATGACACACACGGTTTCTACGGTCGATTTGATGACGGGTTTCAGGTCGGGCAGGCGGTAGATGTCCTGCACAAAGACGTATTTGATACCTTCCTTGCGGAGAGCCAGCCGGGAAATGAACTCGTCGCCGCTGGTTAGCGGGGTCTTGAAGGCCATGTTCAGGCGGGCTACCACGGGGTCGATGCCTTGCTGGTGGAGCTGGGCGAAACTGACGCCGACGGAGGTCAGAAACTCATGGCGGGTATGCTCGATGTAGTGCTGGTAATTCGCGTTGTTGACAATTCCTTGCAGGTCGCATTCATAGTCGCGGACCTTCATTTTCAGTTCAAAGATGTAATTCTCCATGCGGATGAGATTTATGTATTTCTACAAAGATAAGGAATTATTCCTATATTTGCGGAATATGAAAGAGAATGTACCGGTAATTTATGCGGCCCCTTTGCAGGGCTTTACGGAAGCGGCGTGGCGCAATGCCCATGCGCAGTGTTTTGGAGGTGTGGAGGCTTATTACACGCCTTTTGTGCGGCTGGAGAAGGGAGTTATCCGCAACAAGGACAAGCGTGATGTGTCGCCCGTTGAGAATATGGTGCCCCGGTTGATTCCCCAAGTGATTGCATCGGAGCCGGAGGAATTACGGCAGCTGACAGATTTTCTGGCAGAACTGGGCTATCGGGAGCTGGATGTGAACATGGGTTGCCCGTTCCCGCTGATTGTCCGCCGTGGAAAAGGGGCGGGTATCTTGTCCTCCCCGGTGAAGGTGGCGGCTTTGTTGGAGATGATGAAAACCTTTCCGGAGATACGTTTTTCGGTCAAGATGAGGTTAGGAGGCCAGGAGCCCGACGAGTGGAGAGCGCTAGTGCCGTTGCTCAACAGTTCGTGTGTGACACAGGTCACGCTGCATCCACGTATCGGAAAACAGCAGTACAAGGGGACGGTGGACCGGGAGGCGTTCCGTGCGTTTTATGAGGCGTATGAGCGGCCGCTGGTGTACAACGGTGATTTGTTGACGGTGGCCGACATCCGGGAGGTACTGGAAGCGTTTCCCCGGCTGAAAGGGGTGATGCTGGGCCGCGGGCTGCTGGCGAATCCGGCGCTGGCACTGGCTTGCCGTGAGGGAGAATTGTCCGAGAACGAATTGAAGGCACGGGTAGCGCAGATGCACCGGCAGATGTATCTGTATTATCATCGGGTGATAGAGGGCGGAGAGGCGCAGCTGCTGGCCAAACTGAAGACCTGCTGGGAGTACCTGTTGCCTGAGCTGGACAAGAAACAGCGGAAGGCTATCTTGAAGAGCAATCGCCTGGACGGGTATCTGCGGGCAGTGGAAGAGGCGTTGCGGTGAGAGGTATGAAGAACTGAAAAAACTTAACTTTTTTTACAGAAGTAGGATGGTGATTTTGGTATTTTCATCTGTCTCTATTTGAAATAGAAATCGATTTGCACATGGGAAGAGACAGATTAAATATAGATGAGTTATTCAAGTTTTATTATAGACCTTTGTGTTTGTATGCAACACATTATGTACAGGACGTAGAGATGGCCAAAGATATTGTGCAGGATTGCTTTTCGTCTTTGTGGGAGAAAATGAATAATGAAAAGTCTTGTGAGGTAAGTAATATGAAGGCTTATTTGTATGTGATGGTTAAGAACCGTAGCTTGGATTATTTGAGTCAGGAAAATCTGTTCAAATCGGGAGTCTCATTTACTGAATTAGAAGAAACCTTGTTGGATGAGGAGGTGGAGGAACGGAGTGTGATGGAGGCGCGAATGTGGACTGCCATAGATGCCTTGCCTGAGCGTTGCCGTGAGGTCTTTCTTTTGCATAAACGGGATGGCCTGAAGTATCAGGAGATTGCTGAAAAGTTTCATATTTCGGTTCATACAGTCGACAGTCATATTCAGAAGGCATTTCGTTTGATACGTGAGGGGGCATATAAAGTGTATATGTTTCTCTTTAACTAAAATTCAGTGTTTTCACGTAGTGATTTTTGGGGTTTCTATTGTCACAGGGTTGAATGTATAATATCACCAGAAACATGAATGAATTAGAAGAAAAATGCCTTCGTTTTGTGTTGAGGCACTATCAAAAGAATAAATTGGACACACGGCAGGCTTTGAAAGTTTTCAAGGAAAAGCATGGAGTGGTTGGAAGGGCAGGCGGAAAGAACCGGTATTTCCTGTTTTTATCTGGGCTGGCTGCGGCTATATTGCTGGCGTTTATTGTCTGGAAGGGTATATCTCCTGAGAAGCAGTGGACAGAATTGGCAGCATACGAACATGCAGTAAAGTACCAGTTGCCGGACAGTTCGGTCGTTACGGTATATCCCTATTCTTCTATTTGTTTCCGTACAAAGGATTATGCAGATGTATGTCGTGAAGTGAAATTGACGGGGAAAGTTGGTTTTATGATAAAAAGAGATTGTACTCGTCCGTTTAAAGTAATAGGAAAGTTGGCTGAAGTTCAAGTGTTGGGTACTTGTTTCGTGATGGATGAAAGCCGTGCGGATACCGCATGGGTTCAGGTGGAATCGGGAAAAGTACGGTTTTCTGTACTAGGTCAGTCGGAAGGTGTAGAACTTCTGGCTGGAATGGAGGCACAAGTGGTAAAAGGTCAGCATGTTCCGCAAATCGTCCATCGTCCGGATTCTGTAAAGAAAGGAAGTTTTGTATTTGAGAATACTCCTCTTCCGAAAGTACTTGCAGAGCTTTCCCGTTATTATGGGGTAAAGCTGGTAGCTGACCGGACAGACAAACGGTTGACAGCCAATTTCGATGCACACAGTCTGGACGAAATCATCGAGATAATAGAAAAAGTATTAAAAGTGCATATTAAAAAGCAAGTATGATGAGTACCTTGTGGACTGTAGCGGCTGTCTGTTTGTGTTTAGGGGGACATCCTCGTTCTGAAACTTCAGAATTGAAGAAAGCAATCGTACGAATGCAAGACTTGTATCATGTGAATTTCGTCTATGATTCTTCTTTGGAAATGATACGGTTATCTGGCATTTTTTCTTCTGGTAAGTCATTGAAGGAGAATCTGCAAACAGTCTTTTCCGGAACCGGAATCAAATGGGAGATAAAAGGCAGCTATGTTTTGTTGTTTAAATCGAGCCAGTATACTTTCTCAGGACACGTGTGTCAGGATAATGGGGAATCACTCCTTAATGTCACGGTGTATGATCAGAATATGCATATCGGTACCTTAACGGATGAACATGGTTTTTTTAGTTTGACATTACCGGAAGGAAAGCATACTTTGCGTTTCTCTTATGTAGGTTATGAAGAGGTGGTGAAAGAATTGGACTTGCGTTCAGATTATTCTGGTACTATTTATTTGAAGGAAAGTTCCACTGCATTGGAAGGGGTGGTGGTAACAGCCGATTTGAATACTTCTCTTTTTACAACTCAGACTGGAAAGATTTCGTTGACTTCAGAACAGTTGAATACGGAATTCTCACTGTTCAGTTCACCGGATTTAGTCAAGGCAATTCAGCAGCTTCCCGGAGTATCTGCTGGCACGGAACTGCTCTCCGGGCTTTATGTACACGGGGGGAAGAATGATGAAAACTTATTCTTATTGGACGGCATGCCTCTCTATCAGGTGAATCATTTTGGAGGATTGTTTTCTGCATTTAATACGGATATAGTGAAGAACGTGGATTTTTACAAGAGTGGTTTCCCGGCACGTTACGGAGGGAGGCTTTCGTCTGTGACAGATGTCCGTATGAAGGAGGGGGACTTAAAGGAGTTTCATGGTATGGTCTCGTTGGGGCTGCTGGACGGAAGGCTACGTTTCGAAGGGCCTGTCATAAAGGAAAAAACTTCTTTTGTGTTCGGTATGCGCCGGAGTTGGTTGGACGTGCTTTCTGCTCCTGCTTTGCGGATTGCCAATCGTTTCTTTCCCGAAGAAGATATCAATGCCCGTTATGCTTTTCATGATATAAATGGGAAAATCACACATCGGTTTTCCAATGAGAGCAGGCTTTCTTTTAGTGTGTATTCTGGAAGAGATTTGTTTAAAATGAAGGATAAACAGCTTTTCCCGTCAGGAAATCTGCTCCATCAAGAGAAAGAACAGACCACGGATGAATATCATATCAGATGGGGAAATCTTTCTGCCGCGTTGTCATGGAATAATCAGTTCAATCATAAACTGACCGGTAACTTTTCTTTGGTATATGCCCGTAATCTGTCTAAATATGACTTCAGGTCAGATGATAGTTTTTATAAAGGGGAAGATGATAAAGAATATTCTGTAGACCGGATGCAGAGGGACAGTTATTCTACTATTGATGACGTAGGTTTTCGCATGGATTTTCATTACCTTCCTACGGCGAGTCATCATGTTCGCTTCGGAAGCGATTACTTGTATCATATCTATTGTCCGCAGCATACGCTATCACAGGATATAAGAGGTACGGAGGAAATGACGGATACGTTATTGTCATCAGTAGAGAGCCATTACAAGGGGAATGAATTCTCTTTTTATGCGGAAGACGATATGAGGCTGACCCGAAAGCTGCGGATAAACTTGGGGGGACGTTATACCATGTATCAAGTTTCGGGAGCAGTATATCATTCGCTGGAGCCGAGAATATCGGCAAGTTACCGTCTGTTCAGTCGTATCACTTTAAAAGTTTCCTATACCGAGATGAGTCAGTTTGCGCACCAGTTATCCAATTCTTATTTAAACTTGCCGACCGATTGTTGGGTTCCTTCTACCTCCCGTATACGTCCTATGCATTCGCGACAGGTGGCAGGTGGTGTGTACATGGAACTTCCGTGGAGGTTGCGCCTGGAGGTGGAAAGCTATTTCCGTACTACCAGCCGAATGTTGGAGTACGAGGCGGGAGGCAGTCTTACATTGCCTGCCGGAAACTGGGAACAGGTGGTACGGGTGGGAGACGGCAAATCGTATGGGTTGGGAACATCGTTGGTGTATCATGATGAGCAGAACCTCTTTCAGGCTGGTTATACTTTATCATGGAGCAAGCAAAAATTTGATGATTTCTATTCCGGTTGGTATCCCAGCAAGTTTGATAATCGTCATAAACTGAATTTTGTCTATCGTCGTAAATTCAGCCATCGAATGGATGTATATGCAGCGTGGACTTATCGTAGTGGTGACCATGCGACGGTTCCTACACAGTATGTGGAAAATCCTTGCCTACCTGGAACCTCGCAGCTGTCGGACTTAGAGCCGATGTATGGAAAACCTAACAATATTACTTTGCCTGCCTACCACCGGCTGGATGTGGGTATCAATTTCCGGCGGACTACCAAGCGGGGATTCGAGCGAATTTGGAATGTGAGTATCTATAATGCTTATTGCCGTATGAATCCTTTTTATACAAAGATAGAACGGCAGGTGGATGGAAGTTTCAGAGGAAAGGCTATCGGACTGTTCCCGATAATTCCTTCTTTTAGCTACACCTTAAATTTCTGAATCGGCATGCATTGGAATGTCATTGATTATAACAAATTTCTAAACATTGTATTTATGCATTTAAACAAACAGAATCTCATAATAATACTTGCAGCCTTCAGCCTGTTGTCATCTTGTGTGTATCATTTTGACTTGGATAAGATTTCAGAGGTTCCTAAATTAACGGTATATAGTTATCCTGGAAGTGGTGATACTACGGTGGTACGTCTTTCGCACAGTCTTCCGGTTTATGACAAAGGCATGAGAATGTATGGATTAAAGGGCAGGGACATCAGGCTGGAAGTGAATGACATTGCTGTTCCTTTGTTGTGGACAGAGGATTCATTGCCGGGAGTTCCCGCCAAAAGTTATTATGTGGTGCAGCCCTATGAGACGAGTGACCGTGTCCGGCTTACAGCTTCGGTAGAAGGGGTGAAAGCAGTATCTGCCTTTACCATTATTCCTGCTCCTTTCCCCTTAAACGCTGTTAAAATAGAACGAAAACCCTCTGAGTTGAGTGTGCTCCAGCTTCAGATAAATTTTACCGATTATGCAAAGATTGAAAATTACTATGCGGTAACGGTCAAAGAAAGGGTGAAGTATTGGAAAGAGGGGACTTCGGAGGTGCATTATGGCAAACCGTCTTCTGCTTATATGGACTGGAGTGATGAGCCAATATTGGATGCTTCTTCTGGTTTGGATGACATTTTTATGGGAAACTATGCGTACTATCAGAATCTGTATTTTTGGAGCGATGAGAAAATTCAGGGAAAGAATTACACACTTCGCCTGAATATGACTTACATACCTGATTACAAGACTTCTATTCAAGATGAAACTTTTATAAACAGAAAGCAATATAAGGTTTATTTATATAGTCTGTCTGAAGAGTTCTACCGTTATTTGAAATCACTTAATGAGCAGAAGAATAATGAACTGGGTAATGTGGAGCTGGCTCCTATGCGGGCTACTTACACCAATGTGGAGAACGGTTTCGGACTGGTAGGTGGTTGCTGCTTGCGGCAAACGGAGTGGATGGAACTGTCAGAGTCTGAAACACAGTTAGATTTTGACCATGCAGTGTTTAATGTTGAATATAATGGGATTCGATAAAAAAGAATCACCCGTTTATTTTGCTGAATGATGAATCGTTAAGTAAATAAAACAGAAACCAGATTAAAAATAATAACGCTAATTGGAAATCAGTATGAAACGATTATCTTTTTTCTTATTCCTTTTCTTTTTATGGATGACAGTTCGTGCACAGATGCTCCGTTCTTCAGGCCTAGTGCTTTATGGAGGGAAAAATACCGTAAACTACCAGATGGTTTCACCGGAGAAAGGATTACCGCCTTTCGATTTGGCAAACTCCCGTTTGGGGGCTGATTTTACTTTGGGCGCCGGATACCGCTGGCGGCTGAATCGTCCGGATACCGGCTGGTTCTTCGACTTGTCGTTATCGGCAAGATATGGCCGTTACAGCTATGGATTCCGTTATCTTTCTTCTGACGTGCATACGATGTATGTGGGCGGAGAAGGAATCCGTAATCTGTGGTCGGCATCTTTTGCTGGAAGTGTGGGACGGTACCTGTTTCGAGGATTGAATCTGTCGGTAGGAGTGGAGCCTACTTTTTATTTTTATGACAAAAGTTTCTTCGACTTGCCGATATTTGCAAGGTTGGCGTATGACTTCAGATTCATGGAAGTAGCTGTGCAATACAAATGGGGGATGACAAGTAAGTTCAATATGTCTCCTTTCTTGCGTAACCGACTTTCAGGCTGGGAGTGTTCGGTCTATATTCCTTTGTCAAGACGGAAATGATTTTTCTTTGAAAGGGATGGATTTTCTATAAATTTCTGTAACATATTGAGAAATACAGATTTAATAGCTTTCAGTACTTTCTTGTCAGTACTTGAGTACTTCCACGAAAGTACTGTAGTACTCCAAGGAAAGTATTAGAGTACTGCCAAGGAAGTACTGATTTAATGAAAGATTCGTGTGTAAGGGGTGAGAAGGGTTTTTAACCTTCTTTTTTCTTGAAATATTCGTATCCGATGCGGCAGAACAGACATTTCTTGGTGTCGCAGTAATTCTTTTTGAGCTGGATGAGTGCCTGACTGTCGCCGGCATGGGCGGCTTGCAGACCACATTCTTTCCACAGCCGGATGATGTAGTTGTTTTCCGGTTTGAGTTGCTCCAGCAGGTTGCCGGCACGTTCGGTGAGCCGTTCCTCGCCTTTGTGCTTGCCGTAAGCATAGAGGAAGGGAACCACGGTATTGATAATCAGCAGGTCGATGGAGGCGTCGCTGAGGGTTTTCGGACGGGTAGGCGAGGGTTCGCCGAAAACGTAGTGGGTCAGCCAGTAAAGGGAGGTACCTCCACGCAGCAGGTCGCGCAGTTCTTTCACCGTAGAGGCCAGCAGCAGCTGGGAGAGCATGCCTTGGGAACGGTGGTAGAGGTTGGCCAGCTGGGCGATGCGTACGTGCGGAAAGTTGCCTGGGCGCATGCGGAGCATTTTCCACCGAAGGTGTTCGGAGGGCTGTAGATCGAATTTGTGGGCCAGGTAGGCGTATTCCTTGGTAAGCTGGGCGGAATAGTCGTCGGACGGGAGTTCCTGCAACAGGCCGGCCTGCCCGAAGAAAATGGCTTCTATCTGAAAAAGATTATCGCGGTGCTTGTTGACGGCTTGTAAGGGAATGGTCTGTGCCCATTGCTCGAAGGCGTCGCTGTTGGTGCCGAAACCGAAGTTGCGGGCTAAGGTGAGGAAAAAGGCCTGTTCCCAGTCGCCTTTGCTCTGGGTAAGCTGGGCCTGGATGCGCTGTGTCTTCTGCTCGAAACGCTCGGTCTGCAGACTGGAGAGCCAGCTGTGGAGCAGGAGCTTGGGCAGACGAGGGATGAGGCGGTAGCAGGCTGGGTAATGGCTGGTTTCAATCAGCTCGCGGTAGTTGTCTAACAGGTAGGGCGGATAGTGCAGCTCCATTTGCGGGATGGGTGTGCCGTCGGTGCGGAAGGTTTCGGCATCGATGTCGGAAGCCACATGCAGAATTACGGAGTCGTAGGCGCGGTCCTGATGATGGTGGTGGCGTTTCCAGTCGGAAGCATGCACGTGGATTTCTACATTTCCCACCCACAGAATACCGTCTATCTTGATTTTCGCATTGAAAAAGTCGGGTCCTGCATCGGGATTGGGGAGTCCGGGGTCAATGACTTCCACGGTTTGTCCTTGCGTGGTATGCAGCGGAGTGAGCGGAAAAAGCTTGTGCTTCCATACAAACTGGAGTAGATGTTCCATGTTAACGAGCTGTAAATGTTGGGTAAATGTAATGATTAATACTGAAAAACACTATCTTTGCGAATAAAATTATCATCAGAATTATGAAAATTGCATTAATTGGATATGGAAAGATGGGAAAGGAAATTGAAAAAATCGCCCTTTCCAGAGGTCATGAAATTGTGAGTATCATTGATATAAATAATCGGGAAGATTTTGCTTCGGAGGCTTTCCGCTCGGCCGATGTGGCCATTGAATTTACGGCTCCTTCAGTAGCTTACGGCAACTGTCTGGAGGCGTTCAAGAATGGCGTGAAAGTGGTATCGGGCAGCACCGGATGGATGGGAGAGCATGGCGAAGAGATGCGCCGTCTGTGTCAGGAGAAAGGTAAGACGCTGTTCTGGTCGTCTAACTTCAGCTTGGGTGTGGCTATCTTTGCGGCGGTGAACAAGTACTTGGCAAAGATTATGAACCAGTTCCCGAACTACGATGTGTCGATGGTAGAAACTCACCACGTGCACAAGCTGGATGCCCCGAGTGGTACGGCCATTACGCTGGCTGAAGGGATTCTGGAAAATCTGGACCGCAAGCAGAAATGGGTGATGGGCACACTGACCGCTCCCGACGGTACGGTGACGGGCACGACCGACTGTGCACCGGATGAATTGCCCGTGAGTGCCATCCGCGAAGGGGAAGTGCCGGGTATCCATACCATCAAATATGAATCGGAGGCTGATTCTATCGTGATTACACACGACGCAAAGAACCGCAAGGGGTTTGCATTGGGAGCGGTGCTGGCTGCGGAATATACGGCTGCGCACCAGGGCTTCTTAGGTATGAATGATTTATTTCAGTTTTGAGTATGATACAGGCATCGCGTAAACAATGGATAAAGTTCGGCATAGTGCTGGTGCTTTACCTGATTTTTCTGATTTGGTTGAAAAGCTGGCTAGGACTGGTAGTGGTTCCGTTCATCTTTGACGCATATATTTCCAAAAAGATTCCCTGGACATGGTGGAAGAAATCGACCAACAAGACCGTGCTGACGGTGATGGGCTGGGTGGATGCCATCGTGTTTGCGCTGGTAGCAGTCTATTTTGTGAATCTGTATTTCTTTCAGAACTACGTGATTCCTTCTTCGTCGCTGGAGAAATCGTTGCTGGTGGGCGACTATCTGTTTGTAAGCAAGATGAGCTATGGTGCCCGTATTCCGCAGACACCGCTCCACATGCCGCTGACGCAGCATACGTTGCCGGTGTTCAACTGCAAGTCGTACCTGGAATGGCCGAAGTGGGACTACAAACGGGTGGCCGGACTGGGAGAGGTGCAGCTGAATGACATCGTGGTGTTCAACTTCCCGGCAGGGGATACGGTGGCTACCGGCAATCCGGCAGAAGATATCTATCGCATGAGCTATGCCATCGGCAAGCAACTTTCGCAGCCTATTGATCTGGCCAGCCTGAACCTGGAGCAGCAACGGGATGTGTATGATTATTATTACGCGGTAGGACGCAAGTATATTGACGAAAATCCGCAGCTGTATGGCGAGGTGATAACCCGCCCTGTAGACCGGAGAGAAAATTACGTGAAGCGTTGTGTAGGTATGCCGGGCCAGACACTGGAAATCAAGAACCGGATTATTTACCTGGACGGTAAGGCCAACAAGGAGCCGGATAATGTGCAGTATCGTTATCTGGTGCATACCAAGGGCATGTTGCCGGAGGATTTATGTCATGAGCTGGGCATCAGCCAGGAGGACCTGATGGCTTATTATACGGAGGAATCGGTGTATAACATGCCGTTGACTGAAAAGGCGAAGGCTGCCTTGCTGGCACGGAAGGACTTGGTGACTTCCATTGAAAACGTGCCGGATGATGATGCCGGCGGACTGTATCCGGATAACAAGCTGACGGGCTGGACAGTAGATAACTACGGTCCGATATGGATTCCGAAGAAGGGAGCTACTATAGACCTGACACTGGATAACCTGCCGATGTATGAACGTCCGATCAAGAACTACGAAGGCAACAGCTTGGAGGTGAAAGACGGAAAAATCTACATCAACGGACAGGAAACGACGAAATATACCTTCAAGATGGATTATTACTGGATGATGGGTGATAACCGTCATAATTCGGCCGACTCACGTTTCTGGGGGTTTGTGCCGGAAGACCACATTGTGGGTAAACCTATTTTTATCTGGCTGTCGCTGAATCAGGATCGTGGCTGGTTTGACGGAAAGATTCGCTGGAACCGTCTGTTTAAGTTTGTGGATTCCATTAAATAATCTATGAACAAAGGAAAGTCCGGATGGTGGTGGTTGAGAGCGGCCGGCCTGACGGTGTTGACCGTATGGCTGGTGCAGACCCTGCTTGTGACGACTTGTGTAATTCCTTCTTCCGGGATGGAAAATTCTCTTTATCAGGGAGAACGGATTCTGGTCAACAAGTGGAGCTACGGGCTGCGTTTGCCTTTTTGTTCGCTTTTCGGCTATCATCGGCTGGCATCTTCGCGCGCGGAGAAAGGGGATATTCTCTTGTTCAATAACCCTCATCCCCAGCAGGTGGAGAAAGGAATAGAGTGGAGAGAGCTGTTTATCAGCCGCTGTATCGGCACGCCGGGAGATACGCTGATGCTGGATGCCGACCTGAACTGTGTGGACGGAGAGGTGCTCAGTCCGGACGCTAAATCGCTGTATGCTTATCCGGTATCCTCGGAAGATTTGATGCTGACCGTGCTGTCGGTGCTGGGTATCAAAGGAAATACGCTGGCCGGATATACTTCCGACGGGGGGTATATACGGAGTTTCAGCCAATATGAATATTACTTGATTTCGCAGAAACTGGAGGGGCGGATTCCGCTTGTGCCGCTGGATGAAAAGAACCGTACGGAAGTGCATCCGTATGTGATTCCGGCAAAAGGCGTTCCGGTGAAGGTGTATCCCTGGAATGTGACCTTACTCTGCAATACGATTGTGGCACATGAACACCAGCCTGCGGAAATCCTCCGTGATACGTTGTATGTGAAAGGAAAGCCCGTGGAGACTTATACGTTTAGCAAGGATTATTATTGGGTGGCTTCCAATGATCCGGTGAATATTTGTGACTCCCGCTTGTTCGGCTTCGTACCGGAGGACCACCTGATAGGGAAGGCCTGGCGCATCTGGTACTCTTCGCGGAAGGGGCGCTTCTGGCAGCGGGTGCAATGACATAAACTAAGAAAGAATGAAGAATGAAGTGATTTTGGGGTCGGCCTATCTGGCTCCCGTAGAATATTATACCAAACTTTTTGCTTATCCTTCGGTGCGTGTGGAGCGTTATGACCACTACATGAAGCAGACTTACCGTAACCGGTGCGTGATTGCATCGGCCGACGGACCGCTGGCACTGACCATTCCGACGGAAAAGAGTGACGACTTGAAGTGTGTGATGAAGGACGTACGTATTTCAGACCATGGCAACTGGCGGCATGTGCACTGGAATGCGTTTGTAGCCGCTTACAAGCATAGTCCTTTCTTTGATTACTATGCAGATGAGTTTCACCGGTTCTTTGAGCAAAAATATGAGTTTCTGTTCGACTTTAACCTGGAACTGTGTGAGTGGGTGTGCCGGCAGATTGACATGGAACCTCGCCTGATACCTACCGAGGAATACATGCCGGAGGTGGAATGTGCCGATGATTTCCGGGAACTGATTCACCCCAAACGGGATTATCGGGAGGCGGACAAGGCCTTCTTTCCCAAGCCTTATTATCAGGTGTTTGACCAGAAGCTGGGCTTTCTGCCTAATCTCAGTGTGATTGACCTGCTGTTCAATATGGGACCGGAAAGCTTGCTGGTGCTGCGTGACTCGGTGCGTGCGTTCAATGAAATTTAAGGATACATATTCCTTCAAACCCGATTTTATGTTGTACATTTGTAACTGAATCAATGATTTAACAATATGAATAATCTTCCAACAGTAACGAAAAACCTGCTTATTATCAATGTGCTCTGTTTCTTCGGAATGTTTGTGGCCCGAAAATACGGAGTGGATATAGAGAATATGCTGGGTCTTCACTTTTTCCTGGCTTCGGATTTTAACCTGGGGCAGCTTATCACTTACATGTTCATGCATGCCAATTTCTCGCATATCTTCTTCAATATGTTTGCGGTATGGATGTTCGGACGGGTGCTGGAACAGGTGTGGGGACCTAAACGCTTCCTGACGTATTATCTGATTTGTGGTATTGGCGCCGGTCTGATTCAGGAAGTGGTGCAGTATGTGGAGTATCTGACCGTATGGTCGAATTACGATTCGGTCAACACGAGACTGGGTATCATTCCTATGGATGTGTTTCTGAACCAGTTGACTACCGTAGGTGCTTCGGGAGCGGTGTATGGCATTTTGCTGGCATTCGGTATGTTGTTTCCTAACAGTCAGATGTTTGTTTTTCCGATACCGATGCCTATCAAGGCGAAGTATTTCGTAATTGGATATGCCGTGCTGGAGTTGCTTCTGGGGCTGGGCAGCAACGACGGAGTAGCGCATTTCGCTCATTTGGGAGGTATGTTGTTCGGCTTGATACTGATTGTTTATTGGAAAAAGAAAAATGGCGGCGGACGGATTTATTACTGATTTGAAAAGAAAGTTCCAGCAGGGAGACATTGTGCTGCGTCTGGTGTATGTGAACGTGGCGGTGTTTCTGGTGGTGACACTGGTACAGATTTTTCTGACCTTATTCAATGTGCCTGCTTCACCGTGGATGAATTATCTGGAACTGCCGGCATGGACGGAGACTTTTATCTGTAGACCCTGGACCCTGATTACTTACATGTTCATGCATGCCGGTGTGCTGCACATCTTATTTAATATGCTGTGGCTGTTCTGGTTCGGTCGTCTGTTTCTGGCTTTTTTCTCGTCGAAGCACTTGCGCGGACTTTATTTTCTGGGAGGTATTTGCGGCGGCTTGCTTTATATGCTGGCATATAATGTGTTTCCTTATTTTCAGGATGTCGTGTATTCTTCCTATTTGTTGGGTGCTTCGGCTTCTGTGTTGGCCATTGTGGTGGCGGTAAGTGTGCGTGAACCGAATTATCCGGTACAGTTTTTGTTTATCGGTACGGTACGCCTGAAATATGTGGCTCTGTTTATGGTGGCGCTTGATTTGCTGTTCATGACTTCTGAGAATGCAGGCGGGCATATTGCACATCTGGGTGGAGCACTGGCTGGATGGTGGTTTGCGGCAGGATTGCAGAGCGGTCATGATGCCACGAAATGGATAAACCTGGTGTGCGACTGGTTTGCAGGCTTGGGACGTCCGGTGAAGCGTAAGCCCAAGATGAAGGTGCACTATGGAGGACGTCAGGCGGATTATGAATACAATGCCCGGAAAAAGGAACGTGAGGCAGAAATTGACCGGATTCTGGACAAATTGCGTAAGTCGGGCTATAACAGTCTGACAGACGATGAGAAGAAAAGCTTATTTGATGCAAGTAAGAAATGAGTATTTGGAAACATACATTTAGAGGTGTGCTGATTCTGGCAAACCTGATTATCGGGGTAGGATTTTTATGTTGTGCCTACAGTCCACTTGTGTCGCCGGTAACTCATCCGGTCTTTGCTTGTGCAGGATTGTTTTTTCCTTTCTTTTTACTTGCCATGCTGGGTTTTGTAGTAGTGTGGCTGTTTCATTGCAGGAAGTTAGCGTGTCTTCCTCTTGCTTTTTTGTTGCTCGGAGGAGGAGCTGTATTGACATATACTCCATTTAAAGATGGAGAGGATGAGGCAGACGGCGAGGTAATGAAATTCCTGACTTATAATGTGATGCACATGCAGGGAGATACGGAAGAGGAGGGGTATCCTTTACGACGATACATTCAGGAGAGTGATGCGGATGTGGTTTGTCTGCAAGAATATTTATGGGATGAGCAGAAAACAAAAAAAGTTTTCCCAATGTATCCCTACAGGCGTTTATTAAAAGCCTCCAATGGGAACGGGATGGCTTGCTTGTCGCGTTTCCCGATTCTGTCAGTGAAGCAGATTTCGTATGTAAGCGGTAATAATGCCAGCTTTTTGCTTAAGCTGAAGATGAAAGAGGATACGCTGTCACTGGTATGTAATCATTTGGAATCAAATAAGCTGGATGCACACGACAAGGAGGTTTATGAAGGTTTGCTTAAATCACCTAATGAACAGAAGGTAAAATCGGACAGTAAATATCTTCTGCGTAAACTGGCCGATGCCGTAGCTATTCGTGGCCCTCAGGCCGATTCTGTGGCACAGGTAATTTCCCGGCAGTCGGGTAAGTATCTGCTGGTATGCGGCGATTTTAATGATTCTCCAATTTCGTATGCACATCATACCATTGGGAAAGGACTAACAGATGCTTATCGTGAAGCCGGCTGGGGACCGGGATTCTCGTATAACCGGAATTTTCTGTATTTCCGCATAGACCATTTATTTGTGAACAAGGGATTTAGAGTATTGAAATGCCGTGTGGACAATTCCATTTCGGCATCTGACCACTATCCGTTGTGGTGCCTGGTAGAGAAGTTATAACCTGATAATAAATAAAAGATGAAGAATTTAATTTTTGCAGCAGCTATGAGTTGTATGGTATGTGCCTGCGGGCAGCAGGCGGCAGACACGGGCAATCCGTTCCTGTCTGAGTTTGAAACCCCTTATGGAACACCTGACTTTGACCGTATCAAGGTGGAACATTATGAGCCGGCTTTCCTGAAAGGTATTGAACAGCAGAATGAAGAAATCAAGGCTATTGTGGAAAATCCGGAGGAACCGAGTTTCGAAAATACGATTGTGGCGCTGGACAACAGCGGGGAGATTCTGGCTCGTGTGAGCGGTGTGTTCTTTGCTTTGACAGAAGCAGATACCAATGACGAAATGATGGCGCTGGAAGCAAAGATTGCTCCGATGCTGTCTGAACACAGCGACAATATTTTCCTGAATCAGGATTTATATAAGAGAGTGGCTGCCGTTCATGCTCAGGAAGAGGCTGGAAAAATTCAGCTGACCACCGAACAGCATTATTTGCTGGATAAATATTATAAAGAATTTGTTCGCTCTGGTGCAGGGCTGGATGCCCAGAAACAGGAACGTCTGCGTGAAATCAACAAGCAGCTTTCTACACTGACCATTGAGTTCGGTAATCATGTGTTGGCCGACAACAACGATTATCTGCTGGTGGTAGATAAGAAAGAAGATTTGGCCGGTCTGCCGGATGCAGTCATTGCAGGGGCTGCACAGGAAGCCAAGGCACATGGAAAAGACGGTAAATGGGTATTTACCTTGCAGGAATCCAGCCGTACTCCGTTGCTCCAGTATGCTCAGAACCGTGAACTGAGAAAGAATATCTATCAGGCATATACCAGCCTGGGTAACCGTGGCAATGCCAATGACAACAAGGAAGTGCTGAAAAAGGTGCTTGCTCTTCGTCTGGAAAAGGCACAGCTGATGGGATTCAACAATTTCGCAGAGTATCAGTTGGCTGACAATATGGCGAAGAACCCGAAGAATGCACTTGACCTGCTGTATGGCCTGTGGGAATATTCTATCAAGAATGCCAAAGCAGAAGCTGCTGAGTTGCAGAAAATTATGGACCGTGAAGGAAAAGGTGAGAAACTGGAAGCATGGGACTGGTGGTATTACGCTGAAAAGCTTCGTCAGGAAAAATATGATTTGAATGAAGATGCCATCAAGCCTTATTTCAGTCAGGAAGATGTACACAATGGACTGTGTACGGTAGTCAACAAACTGTATGGCATTACTTTGACTCCTTGTGATTCTATTTCTGTATATAATAAGGATGTGAAGACTTACATTGTGAAGGATGCTGACGGTTCACTGTTAGGTGTGTTCTATAGCGACTACATGCCTCGTGCCAGCAAACGGAGCGGTGCCTGGATGAGTAACTTCCGTGAGCAGCAGGAAGGTGTCCGTCCGTTGATTTATAATGTGGCCAGCTTTACCAAACCGGCAGGTGACCTTCCTTCTCTGCTGACAATCGATGAAGCACGCACCATGTATCATGAGTTCGGACATGCATTGCACGGATTGCTGACTCAGTGTAAGTACAAAGGTGTGTCTGGTACGTCTGTAGCTCAGGATTTCGTGGAACTTCCTTCACAGATTATGGAGCATTGGGCTGTAGAACCTGAAGTGTTGAAAATGTATGCGAAACATTACCAGACTCGTGAGGTTATCCCTGATTCTCTGATTGCCAAGATTGAAAATCAGGCATTGTTCAACCAGGGCTTTATGACCACAGAACTGTTGGCAGCTGCCATTCTGGATATGGAAATGCACTGCCTGACAACGATGGAAGGATTCGACGTGCTTCAGTTTGAAAAGCAGTTGATGGACAAATTGGGATTGATCCCGCAGATTGCGCCTCGTTATCGTTCTACTTACTTCAACCACATCATGGGTGGTTATGCAGCTGGTTATTATAGCTATATCTGGGCTGAACGTCTGGATACAGATGCCTTTGAAGCATTTAAGGAACATGGCTTGTTCGACCAGGCTACCGCAACTTCTTTCCGTAAGAACATTCTGGAAAAAGGTGGTTCAGACGACCCGATGAAACTGTATGTAACCTTCCGTGGGGCAGAACCCAGCCTGGATGCGTTGCTGAAGACTCGCGGATTGAAATAAAATGTCCGGATAGCAGGAAAAATCTGTACAGAGTATAACTAAAAGAGGGAGTATAGCTTCATTTTTGCAAGCTGTACTCCCTTTTTTAGGCTCTAAGCCTTAAATATTTACAATCCTTTCCGCATATAAATGAAAAAAAAACTATATTTGCAACCTTGAATAAACGTATCAAATTTTAAAAGTAAATATAATAAACTAAAGTAACATGCAAAACAAAGGATTTGTAAAGGTTTTTGCGGTATTACTGACCCTTGCGTGTGCTTTTTATCTTTCGTTCTCATTCGTTACACGTTATCAGATGAACAAGGCGGCTGAGGACCCGAAAGGTTCGGCACATTACCTGGATTCCATGCAGAATCAGAAGGTGTGGTTGGGGATTTATACGCTGAAACAATGCCGTGAGATGGAAATCGGGTTGGGTTTGGACCTGAAAGGTGGTATGAACGTCATTCTGGAAGTTTCTGTACCAGATGTAGTGAAGGCGTTGGCCGACAACAAACCGGATGAAGCTTTCAATAAAGCTGTAGCAGAAGCTGCAAAATTGCAAATTAACAGCCAGGAAGACTTTATTACGCTGTTTATCAGAGAATACAAGAAACTGGCACCGGAAGGCAAGCTTGCCGAATTGTTTGCAACTCAGCAGTTGAAGGATAAAGTAAATACCCGTAGTACAGACGCTGAAGTAGAAAAAGTATTACGTGAAGAGGTGAGTGCCGCTGTTGACAACTCATTCAATGTTTTGCGTACACGTATTGACCGTTTTGGTGTAGCTCAGCCGAACATCCAGACACTGGAAGGCAAGATGGGCCGTATCATGGTGGAATTGCCGGGTATCAAGGAACCGGAACGTGTGAGAAAACTTTTACAGGGTTCTGCTAACCTGGAATTCTGGGAAACATTTGAAGCAAAAGACATCGTTCCGGTATTGGCTTCTGCTGATAACCGTGCACGTGGTCTGCTGAATGCAGATGCTCCTGCTGATTCTGCAATGGTAGAAGCTGATACAACTGCTGTAGCTGAGGCTTCTGCTGTGTCTGCAAAAGACAGTCTGGCTGCTGCATTGAAGGGCGAAACTGCTACTGCTTCTAATACAAATATTGAAGAACTGAAGAAAGAACATCCGTTGCTGGCTGTACTGCAGTTGAATCAGAGCGGTGTAGGCTGTATCGTAGGTTATGCTGACTATAAGGATACTGCTGATGTAAACCGTATCTTGAACATGAAAGCTGTGAAGGAAGTAATGCCGCGCGACTTGAAACTGATGTGGGGTGTGAAAGCTTCGGATATGGACAAGACAGGACGTATCTTCGAATTGTATGCTATCAAGTCGACAGAACGTAACGGTCGTGCACCGCTGGAAGGTGATGTAGTAACTGATGCAAAAGATGAATACGACCAGTTCAATAAGCCTTGCGTAAGCATGTCTATGAATACAGAAGGTTCTCGTCGTTGGGCTGCCTTGACCAAGAAGAACATCGGTAAGGAAATCGCTATCGTATTGGATGGATATGTGTACAGTGCTCCGCGTGTAAACTCTGAAATTACTGGTGGTAACTCACAGATTACCGGTAACTTTACTCCGGAAGTTACAAAAGACTTAGCTAACGTATTGAAGTCAGGTAAGATGCCGGCTCCTGCACGTATCGTACAGGAAGACATCGTAGGTCCGTCTTTGGGACAGGAATCTATCAATCAGGGTATCGTATCTTTCATCGTAGCTTTGATTGTCCTGATGATTTATATGTGTGCGATGTACGGATTCATTCCGGGTATGGTGGCTAACGGTGCGTTGTTCATCAACTTCTTCTTCACACTGGGTATCCTTTCTTCATTCCAGGCTGCATTGACCATGTCTGGTATCGCCGGTATGGTATTGTCACTGGGTATGGCTGTGGATGCGAACGTATTGATTTACGAACGTACGAAAGAAGAGCTCCGTGCTGGTAAGGGAACCAAACAGGCATTGGCTGAAGGTTACAAGAATGCATTCTCTGCTATCTTCGACTCTAACTTGACTTCTATCATTACAGGTATCATCCTGTTTAACTTCGGTACTGGTCCGATCCGTGGTTTTGCCACTACCTTGATTATCGGTATCCTCTGCTCATTCTTCTCAGCTGTGTTCTTGACTCGTCTGGTTTACGAACACTTCATGAATAAGGACAAGTGGTTGAACCTGACATTCACTACAGGTATTTCAAAGAACCTGATGCAGAATGTACACTATAACTTCATGGGTATTACGAAACGCTCGTTCACTATCTGGGGAGTTATCATTGTAGTATGTATCATTTCATTCTTTGTACGTGGTCTTGCACAGAGTATCGACTTCACCGGTGGACGTAACTTCGTAGTTCAGTTCGAACAGGTTGTACAGCCTGAAACAGTACGTAGCTTGCTGCAGCCGAAAGTGGGTGATGCAAACGTACAGGCTATTGCTTTGGGTACAGACGGTAAGACAATCCGTGTGACTACCAACTACCGTATCAATGAAGATTCTCCTACAATCGATGCAGAAATTGAAGAGTTCCTTTACAATGCATTGAAAGAAGGTAATCTGTTGGGTGAAGGTACTACACTGGAAATCTTTATCGACCGTGATAATCGTGCCGGAGGTTCTATCATCAGTTCTCAGAAGGTAGGTCCTAGCATCGCCGACGATATTAAGACTTCAGCTGTATGGTCAGTTGTATTGGCTTTGATTGCTATCGGTCTGTATATCTTGATTCGTTTCAACAACATCGCCTTCAGTATTGGTGCTACAGTAGCATTGATGGTGGATACCGTATTGATTATCGGTGCATACTCTTTGTGCTATGGATGGATGCCGTTCTCTTTGGAAATCGACCAGACATTCATTGGTGCTATCTTGACTGCAATCGGTTACTCTATCAATGATAAGGTGGTAATCTTCGACCGTGTACGTGAGTTTATCGGTTTGTATCCAAAACGCGACCGTACACAGCTGTTCAATGATTCGTTGAACACAACTTTGGCTCGTACTATCAACACTTCTTTGAGTACGTTGATTGTGTTGCTGAGTATCTTCATCCTTGGTGGTGACAGCATCCGCAGCTTTGCATTCGCTATGATTTTGGGTGTAGTAATCGGTACGTTATCTTCATTGTTCGTAGCTGCTCCGGTAGCTTACCTGACAATGGGTCATAAGATGCCGAAACAGGCTGGTGAAGCAGAATAAAATAGAGATCTGATATAATGTTTGAAAGCGGCTGTTTTCCTCGTGAAAGCAGCCGCTTTTTTAATGTGGTTTACGGCCTATTTTTCATCAGTTTTTTCATCAATGGATTGTCCTGTCAATTGCTTTAAATACTCAGAAGCAGACATTCCGAATTCCTCCTTGAAGCATTGACGGAAATATACGCTACTATTGATTCCTACCTTAAATGCGATTTCTGAAATCGAATATTTTCCTTCCAGCAGATACTTTTCGGCAAGTTGCATTTTAATTTTCCGGATGTATTCATTGGTTGACATACCGGTAAGTGCTTTTACCTTGCGATAGAGGGTAGAACTGCTTATGCACATCACATTGGAAAGCACGGTAATATCTACGTTTTCTGAGGTGGCTAGGCTTTCGGTAATGGCATTCGTAATCTTGTCCATGAATGCCTTGTCCAGTTTGTTCATAGATTCTGTAATAATAGCTCTTTTTTTCTCCATACTTTGTTTTTCCGGTTTTTCAGGACGGATGGCAAACCGTTCTGATAATAATCTCCTTTGTGTCAGTAGGTTGCTGATGCGACTTTGCAGCAGGCTGGCGCTGAAGGGTTTTGTCAGATAGGAATCCGCTCCGGCCTGATAGCCTTCTTCTTTGTCGGTGATACTGTCTTTTGCTGTCAGCAGAATAACCGGAATGTGACTGGTACGCATGTCTGCTTTCAGTTTCTGACACATCATGATTCCATTCATTACTGGCATCATGATGTCGCTGACTACAATATCAGGGATACATTCTGTGGCTATTTGTAGTCCTTCCTTACCGTTGGCTGCTGTTTTTACCTCATATAAATCTGTAAATGAGTCTGCAATGTAGTCGCGTATATCGGCATTGTCTTCTACCACTAAAATGATAGGACGCGCATTTCTGTCTGGGTCGCTGATTTCCAGCTTTTCAATGTACTTTTCTTTGACGTCTTGCTTTCCGGCATGCATATCTTCTCCGTGTAATGCTTGAGGATAGGTGTTTTCAGCCAGCAAGCGTAGGTAGAATGTAGTGCCGATGTCGGGCAAACTTTTTACTTGAATATCTCCTTCATGTAATTTTACTAAATTCTTTACCAAGGCCAGGCCGATACCTGTTCCAGAAGCCTGATGTTCTCCGCTTTCCTGGTAATAGCGCTCGAAGATATGTGTCAGTGCTTCTTGTCCGATTCCATATCCGGTATCTTCTACAGAAAGTTGTGCATATCGTATACCATTTTCTGTAATCCATTCAGCGCGGATACGGATATATCCTTTTTCTGTGTATTTTATTGCATTGGAAATCAGGTTGTCCAGAATCATAGTGATGATCTCTTTGTCAAAAAACAATACCATATTTTCATCTTCTGCTTCTATCAGGACCTGAATCTCTGGTTTGTTATTTAGTTCTTTGTATTTCAGTCCGGTTTCATAGATTACGTTGGTTAGATTCCCCTTTGTGACACAAAGCTTCTTATTTTGTGTTTCTGTTTTTCGGAAATCTAATATCTGGTTTATCAGATTCAATAGTCGTACGGCACTTTGATGGATGACAGAGATTCGATGGTGATCTTTGCTGGAAAGTGTATTGCTTTTCACCAAGTCTTCCAGTGGTCCCAAAATCAATGTCAATGGCGTGCGTAGTTCGTGGGTGATATTGGTATAGAAACGCAGACGTTCATCATTGAGTTCTTGTTCTTGTTCGTGGCTTTTCTTTTCTGATTCGTACAGATACTCCAGGTTCAGTTTACGTTTGTACGCCCATAGTCCAATGAAAAGAAGTCCTACAGCACAGAATACATAAAGCAATTTTGCCCACCAGGAAAGCCATAATGGGGGAGCAATAATAATTTCAATGGATGATATTTCGTTTGACCATTCCTGATTGCGGATACGGGTCTTAATTAAGAACTCGTATTTTCCGGGTGGTAGGTTACGGAATGTGACGTTATTGGGTTCTTTTACCGTATACCATGCGTTCTCCAGCCCTTTTAACATATAGGCATACTCCACTCTTTCATTCAGCGAGTAATCCTGTATATTGAATGAAATATTGAAATTGTTTTGCAGGTGTTTTAACCGTACACTCTCTTTGTTAATTAAAGGAATTTCTGTTTCATTGCTATTCTCGGCGATGAGAGGTTCAAAAACCGTTATTTTTCCAATAATGGCTTTGGGAGCTTGTCGTTTTTCCAGAATATAGCTGGGAGTAAAATAGCAAAGTCCGTTGGTTGATCCGAAATACATAACTCCATTTCTGTCTTTACAGGCACTTCTTCCAATAAAACTTGCCATCGGAATATTGTCTCTGAAATCGTAATTATAGATATTTCCTTCATTTCGGACAAAACAGCTGATTCCTTGATTTGTGCTGAACCAGATGTTCTGATTTTCGTCTTCTTCGATAGCCCAAATAAAGGTATTGGCTAATCCTTCATTACGCTGGTAGACTTTATATTTCCAGGGAGCTTTGTTTTCAAATTGTACTAATCCCTCTCCTGTAGCAGCCCATATATAACCTTTTGAATCTTCAAAAATCTGATTGATAGTGTTAGACGGGAAGCTAAGATAGGTGTTAAAGCTTTTTAATGGTTTCCAGTTTGAAGAATACAGGAAGATTCCGCTTCCAAAGCTTCCAACCCATATTTGTCCTTTTTTGTCTTTAATGACAGTGCGTACAAGATTATCTGGAATATGTGTATGTTGACGAATCTTTTTACTATTTCTTTCTATTTGGAATACGCCATTACTGGTTCCTACCCAGATAATGCCTTCTTTGTCTTCATAAAGTGAACGGACGTCTTGAGTAGCATACTCTTCTGGAAAAATTTGGTGAAATGTTTGTTTGTGCGTATCATAAAACATAATTCCTCCATTAAATATACCAAACCATAAATTACCTTGTTTATCGCATAAGGCTGTCTGTATGGAGTTGCCACTAAGTTTTCCGGCATTTTTGGTGTAAGTGGCTGTTCTTTTCCCTGCTTTTATTACATTAATTCCTCCTCCATCTGTACCAACCCATAAATTGTTCTGCTTGTCAAGGCATACAGCGCTGGCAATATGAGAACTTAGGTTACTTTCAGATGAATTTTGTGAATAACTGAACGATTTAAACAGAGTGGTATTGGAACTAAGAAAATTGACACCTCCTCCCCATGTTCCAGCCCAGATATTTTGATGTGAGTCTTGGTACAGACAGCGTACTGTTGAATTATTTAAGTAATATTCATTATCTCCAGCCTGGATATAATGTATGCTTTCGGCTGTATTAAACAAACTCTTGGAAAGATTGATAATGGCAATTCCTCCAAATTCAGTGGCTACCCATAATTCATTTTCATTGAATTGTTGGATGTCGTATATTCGGTGCGTAAGAGGAGATTCTTGTTCTCCTATTCTAATGAAGTGCTCTGTTTCTGGATTATATAGGGCTAATCCTTTTTCTGTACCAATCCATAGATTTCCAGTATTGTCTTTGAATATGCATTGGACATTATTGCTTGGTATTGTTGTATCGTCCAGTTTGTTATAAGTAAAGTTTTTGATTTTCTTGGTTTTAATCGAGAGAATACTCATTCCGTGTTGTGCATGACCTATGTATAAGTTCCCCTTGTGGTCGTCTACCAGAGTCCAAACGGTATTACTTGGAAGACCTGGAACTGTTTGCTGGTTGTAGTGTGTAAATTTTCCGGTTTTTTTATCTAGATATTCTATTCCTCTCCAATAAGTTGCAACCCATAAATTACCATCTGCTGCAACTGCCAGATCTGTTACGTCATTTGTGGCAATACTATATGGATTGTTTTCATCATGTAAGAAAACAGTTTGTTGATTGGTTTGATAATTGAATGCGTTTAATCCAGCACGCTGGGTACCAATCCATAACACTGGGTCTTGAGGGTCATCTAACAGGCAGTTCAACTCGTTTCCTGTCAGATTAAGTGATCTACTATTATCTTTTTTATAATAGGAACTGAATAATCCACCTTCTAGCTTATTGAGTCCGTCTTCAGTTGCAAACCAAAGATATCCGTTTTTGTCTTCTGTAATGTCAATGATATAACTGTTGGATAGCTTTTTCTCTAATCCAAGCTTTTTAATTGTATACTGCTGGCCATAGCTGGAAAGAATCTGTATACAAAGGAAAAAAGTAAAAAGATATTTCATATTGTTCATTTTGGTAGATTCAAAAATAGTAATATTTATTGAATTAAAGGGATGTAAATCATACAATGAATGATTTGTGCTCGGTCATTGCATGATGTTTTTTCTTAATTGATAATAAGGTTAAGTATTTTTGAAATCGAAAAATATAATGTTTAATCATAAATACTAATAATTATGAGGACAAGATTCTTAAAAGTTTCTTTGCTCTGTGCGCTTTTTGCCACAGGGGTCTTTGTAACAGGATGTAGCGATGATAATGGATATTCGGATGTAGATGGAGAATCACCTGTTGCTGTGTTAAAAACAAACCATATTCAGAGTGGTGCGGGCCATGACTTCACAATTGAAGGAACCCTTACAGATGCAGATGGAATTTCTGCCATTAAATTGGAATGTGCAGATTTGTATTTGAACAAGACTATTGATTTAATAGAAATCTATGGTGAACCTCAAACTTCCTATGATTTAAGCTATAAATTTAGCATTTCAAAGGATGAGGTTGGAGAACAGTTTACAGTAAAAGTGACAGTTGTGGATGTCGGCGGAAGAGAAACATCCCAAGATGTGCTGATTACCATGGATGGAGATTTTACAGATCCTGTATTTGCCTTGGCACCGCAGGATGGCAGTTTTGTGACAATGTTGTTGAGAGATGGAGCTGTTGATCCTTATGAGATGAAACTTCAAATGACAGATGATCGTGCCTTAAAATCTCTATATCTGAATATAGAAGGTGCAGCGGGATATAGTGATTTGGTTATAGATATTGATAGTATTCCTTCTTTTGAGTATAATTGGAGAATTGAGTTACCTGCGGAAAAGAAAGATTATCCGACAACAATTGCAGTTACTGATTATGCAGGAAGAACAGATACCGTTAAATGCACGATCTCTGTTACAGATATAATCGATTTTGAGAAAATGTATTTGGCCGATGTAGCAACTGAGGCAGAATTGAATAGCGATGTATTTGGTGTACCTATGGTAATTAACCATGTAGGAGAATATCAATACAAGGCTCGTTATTATAACAAAGCTGCAGGGACAGAGATTTTCTTCCTTCCCCAGAAAACTAGTTTTAATCCGGTTTGTTTTGGCTTGGATCCTAAAGATTCTAATAAACTGACGAGCGATCCGAAGCTTGCTAAACCTATAGTATTGGATACGCCTAATGTGTATTATGAGATTGATATCAATATACAAGAATCTACTTATAACATAAAGACTTATTCTGTGGATGAGGCGACTAGTCCAATAAAATATGAATATGGAAAGCCGTGTTTTGATGTCTGGGAAAATGGCTCTGAAATGATTGATTTCTATATCGGTTGGGGAAGCTCGCCGCAAGATGCTGGAGCTCACTTGTTTGTTCAAGATTCCAATAATCCTCATCTGTTCTATTATCCATCAGAAGGAACGTGGACACTTTCTTCTGGAGAAGAAATGAACTTTATTATTTCTAACTACCATCCTGGAGGCTGGTGGGATCATGTAGAATGGAGATGTGATAATTCTACAGAAATCGAAAAATTTGGATATTTCAGTAAGAAAAATGATGTAAATCCTAATTGGGAAGGAACAAATATGAAATGGGAAGATGGCTCTTCCGTACAAGATAATTGGATGAAGCCTGTTATTGTGAATGGAGGAAATTATCGATTTGAGTTTGATGCTCATCTTGGTAGAGGTAAAATTGTCCCTGCAAATTAATTAACCAATAATCATAGAACATGAAAAAACAATTATTAATTGTGTGTCTATTGCTACTTTCATTATGTAGCTATGCACAGACCCTTACCGTAAAAGGAATGGTAACTTCAGCGTCTGATAAAGAGCCTATGATCGGTGCTACAGTACAAGTCAAAGGTACCGGAAACGGTTCTATTACCGGACTGGATGGTGATTATATATTGACAAACGTTTCTTCAAACGCCGTACTTGTCTTTTCTTCTATCGGATTTGACACACAGGAAATTCCTGTAAATGGAAAAACTGTTATTAATGTAGAGTTAAAAGAGTCTACAGAATTACTGGAAGAGGTGGTTGTTATCGGTTATGGTACAGTGAAAAAGAGTGATTTGACAAGCTCCATTTCTACAGTGAAGGGGGAAGAGATTACACAGACTGTGACGGGTAATGCCATGGATGCTTTGCAGGGTAAGGTAAATGGTGTGCAAGTAGCAAGCGGTGGTGGACCGGGTACTACTCCTAAAGTATTGATTCGTGGTGTTACTACTGTAAATGGTAGTAATCCGCTCTATGTAGTAGATGGTATGCCAGTAGGTGATAATATCAATTTCTTGAATAGTAATGATATTGAATCAATGGAAGTCTTGAAAGATGCTTCTGCGGCAGCTATTTATGGTACTCGTGCTTCTAATGGTGTCATCTTGATTACAACGAAAAAAGGTAAAGCAGGAAAGGCCAATATTAACTTTACTACTTCTGTGGGTTTCCAGACTATCGCAAAACCTAATATGGCAAATGCCAGTGAATATAAAGAGGTGTACAACAAGCGTTATACGAATGATGGTGCTACTTCTAACTGGAATGATACAGGAGCTACTACAAATCCGGGTGGAACCGATTGGTGGGATACTGTAGTGAACAAGACTGCCTTGGTTCAGAACTATGCGCTTAGTGTAGCAGGCGGAACAGACAAATTAGTATATAACTTTAGTTTAGGTTACTATCGTAACAATTCTCAGTTTGATGTAGGTTATTGGGACAAGATAAATATTCGTTTGAACACAGAATATACTTTTAATAAATACGTAAAGATGGGCGTGGACATAGCTCCTCGTATGGAGTCTTGGGAAGATACTCCCGACCAGTTCTCTTCAGCTATGGGTATGGACCCGACTACTCCGGTGTTCAAGCCTGAATCAGAATGGGTAGATAATGAGTATAATAATTATCAACGCTCTTATAACAACCAGGTTTGGAACCCGGCAGCTTCAATCGCCCGTTCAAACAGTAACTCACGCGAAATGGGGGCAATCTTGAATGCTTATTTGCAGGTAAATCCGATTCAGAAGTTGACTTTACGTACGCAGTTCGGAACAAATGCGCATTTCCGTCGTTCGGATAGCTTTACTCCGGAGTTTAGTCTGGATCCACTGGAAAAGACAGATTTGAATGAAATTTCTCGCCAGTCACAGGAATGGTTAGATTGGAACTGGACCAATACAATTACTTATGCAGATACTTTTGCCGAGAAGCATAATTTGAATGTGATGGCAGGTTTTACTGCAGAACGTTATGCATGGTATAATACAAAAGCGCTGCGTCGTGACTTGCCAAGCAATATGGATCAGATGCAGGAAGTCAATGCAGGTAATGCAGACAATGCAGAGGCTTATGGTGAAACTACATTTAACTCAATGGTTTCTTTCTTGGGACGTGTAATGTACAATTATGCGAACCGGTATTACATTTCAGCTTCATTACGTGCCGATGGTTCATCTCGTTTCCCATCAGGAAATAAATACGCATTGTTCCCGTCAGTTTCTGCTTCTTGGCGTGTGACCAGTGAAGAGTTTATGCAAGACCAGTCTCTTTTTAGCGACTTGAAAGTTCGTGGAGGTTGGGGTCGCGTAGGTAACCAGAACATTGACAATAACGCTACTTTGACTTTGCTGGATCAGACTCAGTATTATTTTGGAACTTCTCCTACATTGGCGAACGGCTACTTTATTTCTACAGTAGGTAATGACCAGCTGAAATGGGAAACTGTAGAAGACTGGAACGTAGGATTGGATATGTCATTCCTTGATTCTCGTTTAGGTGTCACTTTTGAATATTTCCAGAAGAAGTCAAAAGATATGCTTTATGAAAAGCAGAATATTTTTGCCATTGGTTATCCTAACTGGAATAGTACAGTATGGATGAATGTAGGTAGCATGAAGGCTTATGGATGGGAACTTGGAATCGATTGGCGTGATCAGAAAGGTGATTTCTCTTACAATATCGGTTTGAACTTGTCTTCTGTACGTAATAAGGCCATTAAATTCTCTGGTGATGGACCGATTTATACAGGCGGATTTAATAGTGATCAGATTATTTGTAATGAAGATGGAGGTTTGATTTCTCGTTTCTATGGATATGTGGCAGATGGTTTGTTCCAGAATTGGGAGGAAGTGTATGCACATACTGACGAGCATGGAAATCTGATTCAGCCCAATGCCCAGCCTGGAGATATTCGTTTTAAAGATTTGAACCATGATGGTAATCTGGATGCAAATGATAAGACTTACATTGGTAATCCTTATCCTGATTTGATGGTAGGTTTGAACTTAGGATTCGCGTATAAGAACATTGATTTTGCAGCTAATTTCTATGGTACAATTGGCAATGATATATTTAATACAACAAAAGGATACTATTCTGGTGCCAATGGACAGAATGTATGGGCTGGTACGTTAAATAAAGCTTGGGATGGAGAAGGTACAAGCTATGATATTCCGCGTTTGTCATACAATGATTTGAACCTGAACTATCAGCGTGTGTCTAGCTTCTATGTAGAAGACGGTTCTTATCTGCGTTGTAAATTGCTTCAGATTGGATATACATTGCCTAAGCAGTGGGTAGGAGGAGCAAACTTGCGTATTTCATTCTCAGCACAGAATCCGTTTACCATTACCGGTTATTCTGGTATGGATCCGGAGCGTCCTATGTTAAATGCAAATGGTAGTGTTATTGAAACTGGTATTGATAACATTGCTTATCCGAATCCACGTACATTCTTGTTTGGTATAGACTTTAAATTTTAATTCTTGAATAACTATGAAACAGCTATTAGCAATATTGACATTGTTTGGCTCTCTGACTTTTACTTCTTGTGAGGATTTCTTGACAGAAGAAGTACGAGGCCAGCAAAACCTTGATACTTATTTTACTACGGCTGATGAGTGCGAGGCTTATATAACAGGCTGCTATCAGGATATTACCTGTGGCGGATGGTGGAACATTAATACTGTTTGGCTTTTGTCGGAAATGTGTAGTGACGATGCCTGGATGGGAAATACTACACAGAGTCAGAGTGATTATATTTCATTGGCACATTACCAAGGTAATGGAGCAAGTAATGGTCCTATTTCCAACTTCTGGCAATATCGTTATAAAGGTATTCTGCGCTGTAATGTCGCTATTGACCGTATCAGCAATGCTGAACTGGAAGACAAAGAACTGCAGGCACGCTTGGTAGCAGAAGCTCGCTTCTTGCGTGGATATTTCTATTTTGAACTGGCCAGAAACTTTGGAGGTGTACCTTTGATTACAGAGTTCAAGATGCCGGAAGAGATTCAGGGTATAACCCGTGCCTCATTGGAAGATACTTATAAATTTATTGAGGAGGATTTGATTGCTGCTGCTGAGGTATTGCCGAAGCGTAGCGAATATGCGGATGCAGATATGGGCCGTGCTACAAGTGGAGCAGCACTTGGTTTGCTGGGTAAGGTTTATCTGTATCAGGAAAAATGGACAGAAGCCCGCGATGTATTACAGAAGTTGATTCCTGAATCTGGTTATACCGGTGAAGACGCACAGACTACAGAGTATGATTTGCTTCCTAACTTTGGTGATGTATGGGATAAAGACTTCGACAATAGTGTGGAAAGCCTTTTTGAGGTACAATATGAATATCATGCTACATTGGCTGTAGGAGGCTCGCTTTCTACTATAACAGGTGCCCGTAGCTGTGGTGCTGCTTTGGGTGATGGATGGGCATGGTGTCAGCCTACTGCCAATTTAGAGGCAGCTTATAGTGAGGATGATGAACGCCGTGAATGGACTATCATTAAGACTGGCTGTACAGAAATTAAAGGTGAAACAGAAGAGAATTTCGCTAAAATTCTGAATGACAATAAGGACATATCTGTATATGATGACTGTGTAGAGAAATATAATCTGCCAGAGAACAGTTTGGTAATTGATCCTTCAGGTCACAAGTCAGCTCGTATTATTCGTAAATATTACCTTCCTTTGAACGATCGTCCTGAGGTTTATAATACAGATAAGAGCCCGCTTAATCATCGTATTTTGCGTTATGCAGATGTGTTATTGATGTATGCGGAGGCTTGTAATGAATTGAATGATGATACTCATGCTCAGGCTGCATTGAACAGAGTACGTAATCGTGCAGGACTTGCTTCTGTAAGCGTAACTGGAAATGAACTTCGTCATGCTATTCGTAACGAACGTCGTTTGGAGTTGGCTTTCGAACAGAATCGTTTGTACGATATCCGTCGTTGGAAGGATGATAACGGTAAACCGGTAATTGCAAATCTGATGGGTGAAAACGGTTCATTTGTAAAATGGAATACAGATCCTGCTACTCGTGATGCAATGGAGTGGGACAATCAGGGTGAAGCCAGCGATAAGGGTAAGTCATTCCGTGAAGATCGTGACCTTCTTTTCCCAATTCCTTTGTATGAAGTGACTATGTCTAACGGTTCAATAGAACAAAACCCGAACTGGAATTAATAATAAATAAGTAATTTAGGTTATATGCCATTCAGAGGAATGTGTATGTTCTTCTGAATGGCATTCTTGTTTAAAAAATCAAGGTTATGAAAGGATATTCAATAATATTAGGTTTGTTAGCTCTGACTGCATGCAGTGACAATACCCCAGAAAATCCTGAGGATGGAGGTGATTCAGGAGAGATTGTCAGCGTAGAGAAAAGGGTAACAATTGATGCTGGACAGACATTCCAGAAAATGGTGGGATTTGGTGCATCTGATTGCTGGACGCCTGCGTATATTGGAAAGTATTGGACCAGTGGCCGTGATCGTATTTCTGAACTTTTATTTTCTTCGGAGATTGTAGATGGACAGCCTAAAGGAATCGGGCTTTCTATGTGGCGTGTGAATTTGGGAGGAGGAAGTACGGAACAAGGAGATGAAAGTGGAATTGTGGACAAATCTCGACGTGCGGAGTCTTATCTGACAGATAATTTGTCATTAGACTGGACACATTGTGAGGGACAGCGTTATTTCATGAGTCGTGCAAAAGAATTTGGTGTCAATAATTATGTGCTTTTTAGTAATACTCCTCCAGTACAGTACACTCTGAATGGCAAAGGATTTTCTCAGAATGGAGGCAGTGCAAACCTGAAAGCGGATTGTTATGATGATTTTGCTGCTTATATGGCAGAGGTCGCCAAACATTATGTGGATGAAGGGTTCTCTATCAGCCATATTTCTCCGGTTAATGAACCTCAATATAATTGGGATGGAAATGGTCAGGAAGGTAGCGGATGGAAGAATGAAGAGATTGCTAAGCTTGCAAGAGAACTTGATTCGCAACTGACTCAAAAAGGACTTTCTACTAATATTTTATTAGGAGAATCAGGAGATTGGGAGTATCTTTACAAGGTGAAAGACGATGCAAATCGTAGTAATGTGCTTTCTGCATTCTTTTCTACCTCATCATCTGCTTATGTGGGTGATTTATCGCATGTGAAAAACTTAATTTGTGGACATAGCTACTGGACAGATGGAACATGGGATGGAATGCGTGAGGTACGTAAGAAAGTAGCAGAGGCTGCTACACAGTATGGCGTGGAAGTTTGGCAAAGTGAGTGGAGCATGCTGGGAGATAATTATAGTTCGTCAGAGTTTGTGGGATATGATGCAGCCTCGGAAATGGATATTGCTTTGTATATGTCTAAGGTGATTCATAATGACCTGACAGTTGCCAATGTAACATCTTGGAATTATTGGGTAGCTATGGATGTTTCACGATGGGGACAGAAAAACCGTTTCCTGTTGATTTCACTGACGCCGAAGGGATGGGCTGGAGATAAAGAAAGTGTGGATAATCTGGAAGAAGAGGGAAGTTTTAATGCTACTGCCACTTTATGGGTATTAGGAAACTATAGCCGTTTTATACGTCCTGATTATCAGCGAATTTCTGCTACTTTAAATGAGTCTATGAGCTTCTTTGGTTCTGCTTGGATCTCACCGCAGCAGGATTGTATCGTAGTTGTGTATACAAACTTATCAAGTAAGGGAGTACGCTTAAACGAGACACGTCAAAATTGGCCTGGAGAACTTAAGTCTATAAAAACTTATACAACTTCTGCAAATAAACAATTGGTTGAAAAGGTTTTAGGAACTGAAGACTCTGTTGTGTTAGATGCAGAGAGTGTAACAACAGTAGTTTATGAACTAAAATAAAAAAGTTATATGAAGAACAAGGCATTTTTTATTATTCTTTTGGGGCTGTTGGTATGTACTGTAGTGCAAGCCCAAGTATCTTTTGGCGAAGCCAAAAAATTCAATGAAAATTGGTTGTTCAGTTTGTCGGACGATAGTCTGAGCACTTCCGTATCGTATGACGATAGTAAGTGGCGAAAACTTGATTTGCCGCACGACTGGTCGGTAGAAGGACAGCTTTCTCCTTCACTGGCAAGTTGTACCGGTTATTTGCCGGGGGGGATAGGCTGGTATCGGAAACATTTTCAAGTTACCGATAAGGCTGCGCGCCACTACATCTATTTTGAGGGAGCATATAACCGCAGCGAGGTTTATTTGAACGGTCACTTGCTCGGTAAACGTCCGAACGGATACATATCTTTTATGTATGACATGACTCCCTACCTGAAGGAAGGAGATAACGTGCTGGCAGTTCGTATTGACCATAGCCGTTATGCCGATTCACGCTGGTACACCGGTTCCGGAATTTATCGGGATGTGTGGATGATTTCCGCCCCGGATATTCATTTTGCTCAATGGGGAATAGGCTGGCACGCTACTTCGCTGACCGATAAGCAGGCGGTAGTGGCAGTCGATATGGAAGTCGAAAAACATGTGAAGGCTGCTGGTGCATTGGAGGTTTCTGCGGCACTTTATGATGCAGAAGGTACATTGGTAGCACAAGGCCGTAAGAAAGTGGCAGATAAAGCTGAGGGTATTGCGAAAGAAACAATATCATTGAAGGTGAAGAAGCCTCACCGCTGGAATCTGGATGCACCTTATCTGTACACGCTGAAGACAGAGTTGCTTTGTGACGGGAAACGGATAGACGGCAGTTCGACGAATGTAGGTCTCCGTACATTGAAGTTTGATGCCAACAAGGGATTTGCCTTGAACGGAAAGTGGATGAAGGTGAAAGGAGTATGTCTGCATCATGATGCAGGTGTGCTGGGTGCGGTAGTTCCTCCTGAAGTATGGGAGCGTCGTCTGAGAAACCTGAAAGAGATTGGTGTGAATGCCATCCGTATGAGCCATAATCCGCAGGCACCGGTATTGTATGATTTATGTGACCGAATGGGCTTCCTGGTGATGGATGAGGCTTCGGATGAATGGGAATTTCCGAAACGGAAATGGATAAAGGGATGGAATGTCGGTGAACCAAGCTATGACGGAACATTTGATTTCTTTGAGGAATGGATTGAACGCGATGTGACGGATATGGTGCGTCGTGACCGGAATCACCCTTGTATATTCTTGTGGAGTATCGGCAATGAGGTAGACTATCCGAATGACCCTTATTCTCATCCGGTGCTGGATGGTACAACCATTAACCAGCCTATGTTTGGAGGATACAAGCCTGATGCGCCGGATGCCATGCGTATCGGTAAGATTGCGAAACGTCTGGCTGCCTGTGTACGTGCGGTAGATACTTCACGTCCTGTTACCGGTGCATTGGCCGGAGTGGTAATGTCGAATCAGACAGAGTATCCTCAAGCCGTAGATGTAGTAGGATATAATTACACGGAAAACCGTTATGACGAAGACCATGCCACTTATCCTGATCGTGTAATCTACGGTAGTGAAACCGGTGTGGGAATTGAGGCTTGGCATGCGGTACGCGACAAGGAGTTTATTTTCGGACAGTTCCTCTGGACGGGTACGGACTATCTGGGTGAATCAGGCAGATGGCCTTCCAGAGGTTTGTATACCGGTCTGCTGGACTTTGGCAGTTTCCCTAAGCCACGCGGATACTTCCGTGCTTCTCTTTGGAGTGAAAAACCTGTGACTTATGTTGGTACGTATCCTAAGCACGACTGGGTATCAATGGATGCATGGGATTTGTGGAACTACGAACCGGGCCAGTTGATTCGGGTGGTTTGTTATACCAATGCACCGCAGGCTCGTTTGTTGCTGAACGGAAAAGAAGTGGGTCAGATGAAGCCTTACGACGATAAGAGCGGTATCATTTACTGGGATATTCCTTATCAGGATGGAGAATTGCGTGCAGAAGGTTGTGATGCAACTGGAAAGGTGCTTTCATCTTATGCAATCAAGACCTCTGGTCGTCCATACGCCTTGCGGGCTACTGTGGATAAGGAAGTCTTGTCGCCAGATAAGGCTACTGCACATGTGACGATCGAAGTGGTGGATGAACAAGGTACTATCGTAAAATTAGGCGATAACGACGTAACTTGTCAGATTGAAGGTCCGGCACGCTTGTTGGGACTGGAAGGTTCAAATAACGGAGATATGAGTGATTATACAGATAATCACCACCGTGCTTTCCACGGACGTTTGCTGGCTTATATCCAGACTACAGGTGAGAAAGGTAAGATTCGTGTGAAACTGACTTCTCCTCTCTTGAAAGGAACGGAAGTGGTATTGAAGGCTGAGTAATCCTCCTTAAGCAGTACTGCGGTACTTCCTTGAAAGTACTGGAGTACTGCCAGGGAAGTACTACGGTACTGCCTAAGAAGTACTGAAAGCGTGCCGGCAGGCTGTCTGAAAAGCGCCTGCCGGCACGCTTTGTTTTCCGGCTGATAGCTTGTTCGTATTTCTGGAACAGGTAGTTTGATTTTATAGGGAAGCCGGATAGTTTAAGTTTTCTTCGGTGAGCTGTTCCAGCACCTCATGCAGGAACTTGGCTGCTTCCCATTTGGCCATGGGAAGGTTCATCATCAGATAATTTCCGCAGTCTTTTGCACTGGCTCCCGGCACTTCACCTTCATAGTCGGCGATGAAGCGGAAAGTTTCTGTCATCAGTGGAGCAATGTCTTTGGATTGCAGGTCACCTTTTACTATCAGGTAGTTGCCGGTCAGGCAACCCATTGGTCCCCAATAGATAATCTTGTCGGCCCATACCGGATGATTGCGCAGGAAAGTAGCTGCCAGGTGTTCAATGGTATGGATGGCTGCAGGACCTAAGGCCGGTTCACGGTTAGGCTCTTTCATACGAATATCGAAGGTAGTAACGATTTCACCTCCAACTTCATCTTTGCGTGACACGAAAATACCGCGTTGCAAACGAATATGGTCTACTGTAAAGCTTGGTATCTTTTTCATAAAGCGATTATAGTTTGTTGGGTAATGCTTTCAGGAAAGTTTCAGTGACGTGGAAAGAACGGTCGGCCATTTCCCCCCAGAAATTCTGGTATTGTTCAAAGTGCTTGTCGGCTCCCGGAGTGTCACTGATGATGCGGAAGCTGATGAAAGGAATCTGATAGAGGTAGCACACCTGGGCAATGGAAGCCGATTCCATATCTACAGCCAGTCCTTCTGGGAAGTTATGCTTGATTTCGTCCAGTTCGCTGCGGTCGGTAATAAACTTGTCGCCTGTACAAATCAGCCCTCCGTGGATAGCCGTTTCTGTATCGAGTGAAAGGGCACACTGGAAGAGGGTTTCATTTCCCTGGAAGAAAGTAGGGAGACCCTGAATCTGTCCGTAGGCATTGCCTTCGCCGCACCATACGTCATGGTACACAATCTGCTGGCTGACTACTACGTCCATCACTTTCAGGCAGGTGTCGATTCCTCCGGCTACTCCGGTGCTGATGATGCAGTCGGGCTGGAAGTTGCGGATAAGTTCTACCGTTCCGGCAGCGGCATTCACTTTGCCGATGCCACATTGCATCAGGATGATGGTATTTTGCTTGATGTTTCCTTCAATGTAGGTGAAGGGACCTTCTTTACGTTCAGTCTTGTTCTCGAGTTGATTAGCCAGTTGCTTCTGTTCGGAAGACATGGCCGTAATGATTCCTATTTTCATGCGTTAAAAAAGATTTTCAGTGGCAAATTTACGACTTTTCAGGCAGTATTGTGTTATCTTTGCCTGCCGAAAACATTAATTATGAATAATATGAACTTGTTCAAGAAACTATTACCCGATGTAGTGGTAATCGTGCTTTTTGCCCTTATTTCGTTTGCGTATTTCTATCCTGCGGTAAATGAAGGACGAATTCTGGCTCAGCATGATGCGGTAGCCGGCATCGGTTCTGGACGTGAAATGAGTGAATACCTGGAGAAGACTGGTGAGCGTACGCGCTGGACAAATTCCATTTTTGGAGGAATGCCTACTTACCAGATGTCTCCGAGCTATGATTCTACCGATACGTTAGGCTGGATTCAGCAGGTATATCATCTGTTCCTGCCTACTTACGTGTGGTATGTGTTTGTCATGCTGCTGGGTTTTTACATTCTTTTGCGTGCATTTGATTTTAAAGTGTGGATGTCAGCCCTGGGTGCCATTATCTGGGCGTTCTCGTCTTATTTCTTCATCATCATTGCGGCCGGTCATATCTGGAAGTTTGTAGCACTGGCTTATATTCCTCCTACCATTGCCGGTATGGTGCTGGCTTATCGTGGTAAGCTGTTGGCTGGGGGGATTGTGACGGCCTTGTTTGTGGCCTTGCAGATTGTGGCCAACCATCCGCAGATGAGTTACTATTTCTTGTTTGTCATGCTGTTTATGGCCATTGCGTATGGGGTGATGGCATGGCGGGAAAAGAAGATGCCTCAATTTCTCAAAGCCAGTGTGGTACTGGTAATCGCGGGCCTGTTGGGCGTGTGTGTGAACTTGTCAAATTTGTACCATACGTATGAGTACAGTAAGGAGACCATGCGCGGCAAAAGTGAGCTGGTAAAGGAGAACAGTGCAAACCAGACCAATAGCGGATTGGAACGAAGCTACATCACACAGTGGAGCTATGGTATCGGAGAAACTTTCTCGCTGCTGGTTCCGAATGTGAAAGGAGGTGCTTCTGTTCCTTTGGCTCAAAATGAGAAAGCCATGGAGAAGGCCGACCCTAACTATATGGGATTGTATAGTCAGTTGGGACAGTATTGGGGTGAACAGCCGGGTACTTCCGGTCCGGTATATGTAGGTGCCTTTGTCATGTTCCTCTTCATTCTGGGATTGTTTATCGTAAAAGGACCGATGAAGTGGGCACTGGTGGGTGGAACCGTATTCTCCATATTACTTTCCTGGGGACATAACTTTATGGGCCTGACGGATTTCTTTATTGACTATGTGCCCATGTACAGCAAGTTCCGTGCGGTATCTTCTATTCTGGTCATTGCAGAATTTACCATACCGTTGCTGGCCATTATGGCGTTAAAGGAAGTAGTAGAACGTCCGCAGTTGTGGAATGAATCACGTAAGTCTTTCTATATTACTTTTGCTTTGACGGGAGGTCTTTCTTTGCTGTTTGCATTGGCTCCAGGTTTCTTCTTCCTTTCGTATGTGTCTTCTGCCGAAATGAACGCATTGCAGAATGCGATTCCGGCCGATCAGGTGGCTCCGATTTTAATTAACCTGGAAGAGATACGTAAGTCCATCTTTACTTCGGATGCCTGGAGAAGCTTCTTTGTCGTATTGATTGGAGCTGTGTTGTTATGGGGATACTGTGCCGGAAAGCTGAAAGCACAGCTGCTGGTTGGTTTGCTGGCTTTGCTTTGTCTGGTAGATATGTGGAGTGTAAACAAACGCTATCTGTATGACGAGCAGTTTGTGGCAAAGGGCACGGAGATGCAGCCTTTCCTGGAACCTTCGGAAACAGACAAGCAGATACTTCAGGACAAGTCTCTGGATTATCGTGTGCTGAATCTGTCGGTCAATACCTTTAATGAGAACAATACAGCCTACTGGCACAAAAGTATTGGAGGGTATCATGCCGCGAAGCTTCGCCGTTATCAGGAAATGATTGATGAGCACATTCAGGGTGAAATTACGGCTCTGTATAAGACTTTACCCTCGGTGGGAGCTGATTTAAGTCAGGTAGGCGATACGTTGACTCCGGTGCTGAATATGCTGAATACACGTTATTTTATCATTCCGTTGCAGCAGGGCAAGACTATTCCGGTGTTTAATCCTCATGCATTAGGCAATGCCTGGTTTGTCAACGAGGTGCAGTATGTGAACAATGCCAATGAAGAAATAGAAGCGTTGCATCAGGTAAATCCGGCCCACGTAGCAGTGGTAGATAAAAAGTTCCAGAACGAAGTGAAAGCTTCTGCAGGTGCAGACAGCTTGAGTACGATTGTATTGACCAGCTATGAACCTAATGCGTTGAAGTATGAGGTAAACTCTCCGAAGGACGGTACGGTAGTCTTTGCTGAGATTTACTATCCGGGATGGCGTTCGTTCATTGATGGAAAAGAGGTATCGCATGGTCGTGCAGATTATATTCTGCGTGCGATGAATGTGCCTGCCGGGAAACATGTGATAGAATTTACTTTCGACCCGAAATCACTCCATGTGACCGAGACTGTTGCTTTCATTGCATTGGGCATATTGGGTCTGGCAATTTTGGCAGCCATTGTGTTAGCCCTAAAGAAAAGTAAGAAGTAAACAGGCCGGGAAGTTTGTTTGAAGAAATAAAGGCGTTCCAGTGAAGAGGCTCAGGCCACTTAACTGGGACGCTTTTTAGTTTTCAGGGCCCGGATGACAAACCAGGCATGACGCAGCACGGTAGATACTACACCGTAATGCTTGCACATGATGCGGAAACGCTCTTTCAGAGAAGCTTTGTGGTTGCGTGTAGTCATTCCTTCATTCAGGTAGTCGATAAGCACCAGATGAATGTGGTGAAGTACCTGACTTTTCTTCATGATTCGGATGCACCAGTCAAAGTCTGCTGAAAAACGATAATGAAGGTTGTAGGGCTCTACAAGGTCACGTCGTGCGAAAAAAGCCTGGTGACATACGAGCATGCCTTCCTTGAAGCTTTTCCAGTTCAGGTTTTCTGGAGGAGCCAGGCGGCGCATGTGCAGGAAGTGTCCTTCTTCGTCCACAATGGCTGTGTCACCATACAGCACATCCGGAAGTGTGGGCTCTGTAATGGAGTGCACCATCAACTGGAGAGTATCGTCCTCATGCAGTTCGTCGCCTGCATTCAGGAAGCAGAGGTAATCGCCGGTGGCCAGCTTGATTCCCTTGTTCATGGCGTCATACAGTCCTTTATCCGGTTCACTGATTACGGTATGTATATGTTCCTTGTATTGTTCAACGATTTGTAAAGTCCTGTCCTTGGAACCTCCGTCCACGATGATGTATTCCACATTCTTGTAGGTCTGGGTGATGACACTCTGAATGGTATCTTCCAGTACGGCTCCGGCATTATAAGTAACCGTGATGATGGAAAACTTCGGATGTAAATGATGAATGTTATGCATTTTTTCCGGTGATGTGGTTGTATATTTGAATGTATTGGCTGGCTACGGTTGCTTCAGAGTAGGTTGTCACGGCCTTACGGTACGCTTCGGAACTTAATGTTTCGTAGTCTCCTTCTGTCAGTGTCCAGCAAATGCCGTTGGCCAGGTCGTCAGCCGATTTATATTGGGCCACGTAGCCATTGTGCAAATGGTCAATCATTTGCGGAATACCTCCTACATTAAATCCTACACAAGGAATGCCGCAGGCCATTGCTTCGACAATGGTATTCGGCAGGTTATCCTGCAAGGAAGGAGTGACGTAGAGGTCGACGGCATTATATATATCTACCAGCTCTTTTTCATTGCTCACGTAATTCATGGGATAGATGGGGAAGGGGAAAAGTGATTTGTACTGTTCGGCCTGACTTCCCAGTACTACAACTCCTAGTTGTTTGCTCAATTCAGGTTCCTGCTGGGCCAATAACTTGCAGGCTTCAATCAGGTAGTCTATTCCTTTGCGTTTATCCGTAATCTTCATGGAACCGAACAAAAGCAGCTTCTTGTCGGTAGGCAGGTGCAGCTTCTCGCGTGCGAATTTCTTGGCACGTGGCTTAAACAGGTTGGTATTAATCGCATTGGGAATGTTTGTAATGGTGTGTCCTTGAAGCAGGCTGCTTCTGCGTGCCATAGCTTCCAGCCATCGGCTACAAGCTATGAACGTAATGGGAGCCGTAGCATAGAGTTTTTGCTTTTTATGAAACGTTTTTCCCGACAGGTCATGATGATGAGGCTTCAGTAGAAGCGGACAGTCATGGCATTGTGAGGTATATTTCTCGCATTCCCCGGAATAATGGCAGATGCCGGTGAAAGGCCACATGTCGTGCATGGTCCACACCACTGGCTTTCCGGAAGCAAGAATGCGCTGGATATCTTTCAAGGAAAGCATGCCTTGGTTAATCCAATGCAGGTGAATCACATCTGCCTGACGGAATTCTGGTAAGGAGGTAATATCTGTACCTGTGTTGGCAATATCCACCGCAAAAAGGTTATGCCGTTTGAATCCGTTGGCTGCCCAGATGACAATTCGTTCCCAAGTGAACTGCCAGATTCTGCGCCATGATTTCTTGAGGGCAACCACCGTCACCTGATCGGTTTGCTTGTTACGGACCAGCATCTTGGCTTTTATTCCGTTGTTCTTTAAAGCTTCCATCAGTCGGTTGGCTGCGATGGCAGCTCCTCCGATGCGTTCTGCGGTGTTGATAATCAGTACTCTCATAGCGTATCGTTCAATTTTTCTGCAAAGTTAGGAGTTTTTTGTACTTATGTGCAACAGTCTTTGGGCAATTTCCTTACTGAAAATCTCCAGATTGAATCGTTTTTCTCCCAGCTGTCTGGCATTTTCTCCCATTTCTCTGGCCTTCTCGGGGTGAGTGGACAGGTAACGAATGGCTTTTACCCATCCTTCCACATCACCATATTCCACGGCAATACCAATGCCTTCTTTGTCTATGTCGATTTCGAAATTGGGGTTCTTAGAGCAAACGACAGGGATTCCTAAAGCATACGCTTCCACTAATGTAGTTAGTCCTACCGTGTAAGGAAAATCCAGGCAGCAGATGACGATGGCTTTCTTTCGTGCTACTTTCTTGGCCAGTTCATAAGGAATAACCCCTTCGGTATAGTGAATGCAGATGTTGTCTGTCAGTGTCAGTTTGTCGGCAATCTTTTTGTAGTTGAGGTTACCACATTCTTCTGCAATAAAGACTTCCAGACTCTCATCCGTTTGTGAGAAAGCTTGCAACATGGTTTTCAGGTCACGGTTCTCTTTTCCTGTGGAGATGAAACCTTCATGTGGTTCAGCGGGCAATTCTTTCAATAAGTGGTCGTAAAAAGCTAAATCAGGTCCCCAATGAATGAGTTCCAGCTTGTGCTCCGGGACTTTATGAGTTGCGATGGAGTCTTGAATCAGTTTACGACTGAAGAGAAACATGTGGTCAATTCCCCGGTAAAAAAAACGGGAAATAGCCTCTTTCAAGCGATTGGGCGATTTACGTAATGCCGTATGATGCCATACGACAATCGGTTTCCGGTATAGCCCTAATGCCCGTAGGAAAATAATCAACTCCAGTCCACGGAAAGATGTACCGTAAAGCACTTCGTATTTCTCTTTGCAGAAAAGTATTTCCTTTGTGGTGTAAAGCATCAGTTTCCATCGGTTTGCATAAGGTTTATACCGATGCATGACAGACTGAATGCCGTGTTTTTCTAATAACGGCAGACCGTAAAGAATATGTCCGGGAAACCGGAAATCTTTCCATTCTTCATAACTTTCCCGTGTAAGGCGGGTATGGTAGAAATAGATCTTGAGCTTTGAATTCATTTTATCTCCAAATTAGCGCCATTTGTTGCGTCCTAACCATTTGTTGATACGGTTAATCAATGATTTTCGTATATGCTGGAAGTTGCCATAGCGTAGGTTTAAATAGAGTTCCTCAAAAGAGCGTCCGATTTTTATCCATGGGTGCCCCCATGCCATGACACGGAACATGCGGTTCTTGTAACCCACATTTTCGATGATATACCGTGGATGTTTCAACGGGAACTCCTGTTCGTAACGCTTCATGGTGAATATACGCCGATACCCTTTGGGCAGTAGGTTATTACTTCCGCCAAAGTGAGTAGAACCGGCTGTGGCTCCCAAATTGTTGATCATGTTCTTGGTGGGGACAATACTCAAGCCGGAGTTGAAGAACATGGCCGCATGGAAAATACTCTCATAATAGGCTTTTCCGCTTTCCCGGTGGTGACGACAAAACTCGATGAATTCCTTCTGGTATTTTCTTTCCTTGATGTATTCTTCCAGTTGTTGCAGATTGAACGTATCATCCAGAAAACTATAATGCTCATCCCATTGGTCGATGACACGACGCCAGCTGGCCCATCCCCAAATAGAAAATGCCGTACTGAAGAAATAGTCATAAGGCATGTTTGGGGTAATTTCGTCGTAGTTAATTCCCGAAATCATGCAGATGCGGCTATCGTTTTCATATCGGTCGAGCAGTTCCTTACAGAAAGCAAAAAAGCTGACGGAAGGTACATCATCGTCTTCAAGTACGATGCATTTCTCGACAATAGAAAAAGCCCATTTCTGGGAAAGATATTCAGAAGGGTCACAACCAAAATTCTTTTCCTGGTACCATTGATATACTTCACATTCCCAGTCTATCTCACCTACTACCTTCCGGCAAGCTAAAATGCCGGGCATATCTTTTTCTCCTCTTGCTCCGTCCTGATAAAGAAACAATTTGGAAGGACGTGCTTTTCTGACTTGTTCAAATACGGCAGAAAGAGGCTCAGGCCGGTTGAAGAACAGAATCAATACGGCTACATCAACTTGTGATGGATGGCCGGTATATTGAATCGGAGTACTGTGTACAGGAATGTAATTTTCCATGATACTATGTGGTTTTAGGAATGAGATTTCGTTTCGTTGGCTTCTGCAAGTGTATTGAATGACAATACCTCAGGATAGTGATCAATTACTTGTGCCTGCTCTTCTTCGTTGAAGCGGTGCAGTTTCGGGTAATTGTACCGAAGAAACTCTTCCAGTCCCTGAGGAGCAGCCAGGGTTAATGGACCGAATTTCACCGATTCCAACTGGTTCAGACTTTCTTCTGTCACATGGTCGGTCTTGGTCATGACATTATTGTAGTAGCGTGTCTTTCGTGTATTGAAAAACGTTTGTGCCCTTGTCAGGAGTCGGAAAATGGTCTTTTTGGGTAAAAGTACGTCGATAAGATAGTTAGCCAAACATCCCATAAATCCCCGGTTGGTCGGGTTTTCTATTTCACAAGGGCGGCAATGCTTCCAAAGCCAGGCTTCTTTTCCAATCAGGCAGCAGTTCAGGAACTTAACCAGCTCATGCTGGACTTTCATCAGCCGGCGATTATCAGGAATGCGGTCAAAAGGAAAAATATCGACAAAAATACCCTGGTGCATGGGTACATTTTTAAAAAGTCCTTCCACGAAAAGGGTATGATTCTTCTTTACCTTGGCAAAGTAGTAAGGAGTATGCGGGTCTGTTTCTATCCATGAAAGGAAATAGCGGGAATCCAGTTCCTGAGGAGCAACCTTCAGGAAGCGGTTATAATCTTCCCGTTTCATTCCAATGTCTATGTCGTCATCCCATGGAAGGATGGCTTTGTCATACAGCGCACCAATGGCTGTTCCCCCAATTACGAAGAACGGAATCTGATGCTTCTCGCAGATACGTACGATTTCACCGAGTATCTCGTATAAAGCTTTATGCAGCTGTTCCAACTCTTGCGGGGTATATTTTCTGGAGCATGTATTCATGGAAATCTCTTAATTAAGTGGCATTCACTATCTTTTTGCAAACTTAGTGAATCTCGTTTTTTCAGCCAAGCTTGCATGCTAAAAACTAGGCGAACAGCATATATTTTATTGCTTTAAATCGAAGGTAGAGCAACGGTAGGAGAAGATGAACGGATAAAAAAATCCACGAATCATACCTCGTATTCCTTGTGCTTTTTCCTTTACCGGATAAATTGTCTGGCGGTGTTTCATGCACAGACGGCAAAGCTTCAGCAAGGAAATCACGTCATTCTTTAGCATTAGTGTGGCCATCTGATGTAGCAGCGGGTAGAGTGAGGGGTCGGAATGCTCACGCACAAATGTGTAAAACCGCTTCCAGTTTGGTTTTTGCTGGAGTCTGCGGTAGTTCCTTAATCCATACAGATAAGGCTGGTAAGTCGGCTTTTTTTTGCTTTTGGGAAACAGATCCAGGTTTTGTTTGAGTGCAGCCTCGTTTTCGTGAGAGCGATGCCAGTTAAGCGGTTCGTCTATTTTGACAATGCCCCGATGGTCGTAGAGGTAGGCACTGACGGCAATACTCCAGTCATAGAAAAACTTGTCTACCCAGATTTCTTCTCGTTGAAGGAATTCACGGCGTACAAGCATGGTATGGCCTGCGATACCTGCAAACAATAAAGCTTCCGGCGCATATTGTGAACTGACAATATGGGCTGTTTCCATACGTTCTCCCCGTAAATGGGCGGAAAAACAGAGGTTGTAGTCTCCAATAGCCTGCACTTGTTTCTGTATTTTCTCAGGCATCCAGACATCGTCCTGGTCAGAAATGGCTATCAGGTCGGTAGTGGCCCGCATGCAGGCGGTCTTGAAGTTAAGATTGAATCCCAGATTATGTGTATTCTCAATGACTTGCATGAAAGGAACTTTGGCCTCATATTCTTGTAAGATGGCCAGGGTTGCATCGGTCGAGCAGTCATCCTGCACAATTAGTTCTTGAATGGGATAGGTCTGTGCCAGAATGGAATCCAGTTGCTGGCGCAGGTATTTCTCTCCATTGTAGGTACACATTACTACGGCTACGGTAGGGGATATCATTGTTTTGGTCATTTTATGTTAGGATAGTTTCTTTTTAAAGATATAGTTCAGTGCCTCTTTAAAAGTAGCTGAACCACTCAACCACATAACTAGAGGATAAAGAATTCCTGCCAATAGGATTTTTGCAGTAATCAGCAGGTACAGGTTGGTGAGGGAACGTGTCAGGAAATAGACTCCTGTCATGATAATGGCAGCAATGAGGCCAAATGAAAACACGTCTTTGATGGCATGGAAAAGGCTCAGTCTGATTTCACGCCACACAAAGTAGTGCCATGCCAGCAGCCAGCCTACGTTGATGGCAATGTAGACTTTAATCATGCACTGTATGCCGTAAGGATAAAGCAGATACATGACGACGAGTTGACTGACTCCTTGTGCAATGGTATTCCACATGAACAAGTTGGATTTTCCTTTGCTGATAAGCAAGTTGGTATAGAGACTGGTTACGGGCAGGAAAGCACCTCCTATGGCCAGCAGTTGCAGGATATTGGCACTGGGAAGCCATTTGCTTCCGATAGTCAGTGTAATCATTTCCGGAGCAATAAGTGACAAGCCAAGCATGACAGGAAAAGAAATAAATGCCGTGAAACGGAGCATCTTGCGGAAGATGCGGCACTGACGTTCGCTGTCGTCGGCTACCTGGCGTAATACCGGCAGGGCTACGCTGCTTACCATTCCTGTAATTAGAGAATGCCCCATCAAATTCCATTTGTTGGCCTGATTGAATTGTCCGACTTCCCGCTCTGAGTAATAACGCCCTAGAATAATGGAGAACAGGTTGTTGTTGATGTGATTGAAAATGTTGGTCAGCAGAAGTTTGCTACTGAAACTGACCATACTTTTCAGCGGTCGGAAATCAAACTGGAGAGTCGGCCGCCAGGGAGAGAAATACAGGTAACACAGATTGATAGCAGATACATATACGATGCTTTGCGTGGCAATACCCCAGTAAGAGTAGCCTAACAAAGCCATTGCTACTCCCGTGCATCCTGATACCACCAGTGCAATGATACTGGATAAAGCTTTCTGCTTCACCATCAGGTTGCGAAATAAGTAAGCACTGTGAGGGATTCCCAGACTAGCAATAAAGAACCCGATAAATGAGTAACGTGCCAATGGAATCAGTTCATCGTTACGATAAAAATCCGCAATCAGTGGTGCACATCCGGCCAAGATGAGGTAGAGTGTAAGACTCAGTCCACTACAGAACCAGAACACCGCATTGTAATCCTGGTGACTGATTTCCTTTTTGTTGACCAACGCTGCGGTGAAACCGCTTTCTTGTAAAGAACCGGCTATCAGTGAGAAAATGCTCAGCATCCCTACCATTCCGTAATCACTGTCGTTCAGGATACGGGCAGTAATGATGCCGAATGCCAGATTCAGCACCTGCATGGCCCCGTTGTTGATTCCTCCCCAGAGCAATCCTTTGGCCGTTTTTTCTTTTAAAGAGTTTTCGGGCATTCTTGTTTCTTATGGAACAGACGACGCAGACCTCCGTTGTGTATCAACGGAAATCTGCGTGCGTGTGTAAAAATAGAATGAAGGAGAGCAAAGGTTATTTTACTTCGCTTCCTGGTTTTACTTCGTTCAAAGTAGTAGTAACGGACAGTGAACCGTCAAAGTTTTCTGCGCTGAGAATCATACCCTCGCTCACCAGACCGTTCTTGAACTGACGAGGAGCTAAGTTGGCGATAAACAGCACTTGCTTGCCTACCAGGTCTTCCGGTTTGTAATGCTGAGCAATACCACTGACGATGGTACGGTTTTCCAATCCGTCGGCAATCTTGAATTTCAGCAGCTTCTTCATCTTAGGTACGTTTTCGCATTCCAATACAGTACCTACACGGATGTCGAGTTTCTCAAATTCTTCGAAAGCAATGGTCGGTTTAATCGGATTAGCCTTGTAATTGGCTGCTTCGTTGGCCTTCTTGGTAGCCAGCAATTTATCTACCTGTGCCTGAATGACGTCGTCTTCAATCTTTTCGAACAACAGTTCAGGCTTGTTCAGCTGATGGCCTTCTGCCAGCAAGTCTGTACGTCCCAACTGTTCCCAGTCGAAGCTTTCCATGTTCAGCATCTTGCGCAGTTTTTCAGAACTGAACGGCAGGAACGGTTCAAAAGCAATGGCCAGGTTGGCAACCAACTGCAATGAAATGTTCAGGATGGTAGCCACACGTGCCATGTCGGTCTTAGCCAGTTTCCATGGTTCTGTATCTGCCAGGTATTTGTTTCCGATGCGGGCCAGGTTCATGGCTTCTTTTTGCGCATCGCGGAATTTGAACACGTTCAACAGTTTTTCTACTTCTTCTTTTACGTCGGCAAATTCCTTCAGTGTTTCACGGTCGTAGTCGTTCAATTCACCGCAAGCCGGAACCTTTCCATTGAAATATTTGTGAGTCAGTACCAATGCACGGTTTACGAAGTTACCGTATACGGCTACCAGTTCGTTGTTGTTACGAGCCTGGAAATCTTTCCAAGTAAAGTCGTTGTCCTTTGTCTCCGGTGCGTTGGCAGTCAGCACGTAGCGCAATACATCCTGCTTGCCAGGGAAATCCTGCAGGTACTCGTGCAACCATACTGCCCAGTTGCGTGAAGTTGAAATCTTGTCACCTTCCAGGTTTAGGAACTCGTTAGAAGGTACGTTGTCTGGAAGGATGTAACTTCCTTCTGCCTTCAACATGGCCGGGAATACGATGCAGTGGAACACGATGTTATCTTTTCCAATGAAATGAATCAGGCGTGTTTCAGGGTCTTTCCACCATTTCTCCCATGAATCGGGCAACAGTTCTTTTGTGTTAGAGATATAGCCGATAGGTGCATCGAACCATACATACAATACTTTTCCTTCTGCACCTTCTACCGGAACCGGAATACCCCAGTCAAGGTCGCGGCTCACGGCACGAGGCTGCAGCCCCATATCCAGCCAACTCTTGCACTGTCCGTATACATTCGGACGCCATTCCTTGTGATCTTCCAGAATCCATTTGCGCAACCAGCCTTCGTGTTTGTCAAGTGGCAAATACCAGTGTTTGGTTTCCTTCATGACAGGCTGGCTTCCGCTGATGGCACTTTTCGGGTTAATCAGTTCTGTAGGAGAAAGTGTACTTCCACATTTCTCGCACTGGTCGCCGTAAGCACCTTCTGCATGGCAGCGAGGGCATTCTCCCGTGATGTAACGGTCAGCTAAGAATGTGTGAGCTTCCTCGTCATAATATTGCATGGAAGTTTTTTCGATGAACTCATGCTTGTCATACAATTTACGGAAAAAGTCAGATGCTAACTGATGGTGAGTGGGTGAAGAGGTACGTCCGTACACATCGAATGAAATACCGAACTCTTTGAAAGAATCCTTGATGAGGGTATGATAACGGTCTACGATATCTTGTGGAGTTACGCCTTCTTTTTTGGCGCGGATAGTGATGGGCACTCCATGCTCATCCGAACCTCCGATAAAGAGCACGTCTTCTTTTTTCAGGCGCAGATAGCGCACGTAAATATCGGCCGGCACATAAACCCCTGCCAGATGGCCGATATGGACCGGACCGTTTGCGTATGGCAGAGCCGATGTAACGGTCGTTCGTTTAAAGTTCTTTTCCATATACGTATATAGTTTATTCTAAGTTGCAACCTTACGATGTGCAAAGATACGATTTATTTGGAAATTATTCTTTTTTGAGGCGTGCGAAGCGAATTTTTCGGGATGCGATAAAGCATAAAGTAAAATCTCTTGGAATAAAGTTACTTTTATTGGAGAGATTTTTATGTTTCCCATGAGGGAAACATAGGTTTCTCAATGCGGAACCATATGTTTCTGGTTCGGAAAACGTAGGTTTCTCTGTGGGGAAACGTAGAAAATATAAAGGGATTCTTCAAAAAGGGCAGAAATGTTCTATGTTTCATGTTCGTAAGCATGTTCCGTTTATTTCCGAATCTTATTAATAGATATTTTTAAGACTTAAAAATCAGTCTTTAAAAGTGATGAAGAGAAGAAAAATGCATATTTTTGTATTCGAAACTAAAATCCTTAAATAAATAGTATGAGAAAAATCGCTGGTTTTATTTGTTCATGGTTTAGCGTTTTCTTAATCAATATAGATTATAATTTTTAATATGAGTGCCGTTGGTTTCTACAGAAACGGTTATTTCTTAAGATAAATATGTAAACTTTAAATTTGATACAATGAGACATCTGATTCTATGTAGTGTGATGTGGTTGTGTGGGCTGATGATGGCCGTAGGCCAGAATGTACCACAAGTGATTCCTGCCTTGCAGCAGTGGAAATCGGCAAAAGGGAAACTGGTACTTCCAGAAACTGGAAAAGTAATCGTTTCTCCGGAGGAAGAAAACAAGCTGAAAGAGGAAGCTGAAATCCTGGCGCAGGATTTGAAGGAAATGTTTGGTTGGGAGTATAGTGTCGTAGTAGGAAAGAAAGAAAAAGGAACTGTTTATCTGACTTTGGGTAAGCCGGACAAAACTTTGGGTGAGGAAGGATACCGGATGAATATTCAGGGTGAGGTTACCATTGAGGCACCTACTTCTAAAGGCGTTTTCTGGGGAACGCGTACGTTGCTCCAGATGATTCATAACCAACCGGAAGGATTGATGAAGGGCCGGGCTACGGACTTTCCTTTGTATCCGAACCGAGGATTCATGATTGATGTAGGCCGTAAGTTTTTTACGATGGATTACTTGCGTGATTATGTCAAGATTCTTTCGTTCTATAAGATGAATGAACTGCAGGTACATTTGAATGATAATGGCTTTGTGGAATTTTTTGACAATGACTGGAACAAGACGTATGCAGCTTTCCGTCTTGAAAGTGAACGTTTCCCGGGGCTGACGGCAAAGGATGGCTTTTATACCAAAGAAGAATTCCGTGATTTCCAGATTATGGCAGCACGTTATGGGGTAAATGTGATACCGGAGATTGACGTGCCGGCTCATTCATTGGCTTTCACACATTATAACCCGCGTCTGGCAGCCGATAAGAAAGAGTATGGTATGGACCATCTGGATTTATACAAATCGGAGGTTTACGAATTTGTGGATGCACTGTTTGACGAGTATTTGTCGGGTGAGAATCCGGTGTTCGTTGGGCCGGAAGTTCATATCGGAACAGATGAATATAATCAGAAAGAGGCAGAGCAGTTCCGTCATTTTACAAATCATTATCTTAATTTCGTATCGAAATATGGTAAGACTCCGCGTTTATGGGGAAGCTTGAGCATGATGAAAGGAAATACGCCTGTGGATTTGAAGGGAAAGGTGGTAAGTGCATGGAATTATGGCTGGATGGATGTACAGACTTGTCTGGATGCAGGAGCTAAGGTCGTAAATTTATGCGACGGATTATTGTATATAGTTCCAGCCGTAAATTATTACCATGATTTCCTGGACTATCAGTGGTTGTATGAAAGCTGGATGCCGGAAATGATGCGGAAGGATGACCCGAAGATGACTGTGCGTCATCCCAACTTCCTGGGTGCGATGCTGGCGGTCTGGAACGACCGTGTGGGTAATGGAATCAGCGAACAGGATGTACATCTTCGCACTTTCCCAGGGCTACAAGTAGCGTGTGAAAAGATGTGGAAAGGTGAGAATGCCGATAAAGTGCCTTTTGAACAATTCATGGCGCTTTGTGCGGTTACTCCTGAGGCTCCGGGGGTAAACCTGTTGGCCAAGGTAGACAAACAGACTACGCTGACTGAAACAGGAAAAGAAGTGACTTTGTCAGGTACAGAAGTGGTGACTACGGAAGTCGATGAAATTGGATATCCCTATGCGGTGGAATTTGAATTGTGTCCGGATGCAACGCCTAATGCTGATGCGATATTATTCAAAGGTCCGCATTCAGAATTCGTGTCCAACTGGCAGAATACCGGTAAGTTTGCTTTCCGTCGCGATGGATATGAGTTTGTGTTCCATGCGTATCGTTTGCCTGCCGGACAATGGACAAAAGTAAGAATTGAAGGAGATGAAAAGGGTACTTCCCTGTTTGTAAATGGACAGCTGCAGGAAAGACTGGAAGGTCGTGTGAAAGAGGTCTTCAATGAAAAGTGGCAGCGAAAAGATAAATTATGGTATCGGGAAACCTTGATTTTCCCCTTGAAACAGCTGGGAGATACCAAAATGGGATTTAAAGGAAAAGTTAGAAATTTAGTATGTATTCCACTTTAATATAGCAAATGTTATGATGAAAATTTATCGTTTTTTGATGGTCCTGGGACTTCTGGTATGGATGGCTCAGAATGTATCTTCGCAAAGCAGATACGATAAAGACAAGCTTTATAATGTATTCCCTGCAAAGGTATCAAATAAGGTACTGGGCTATGATAAGGGTTCGTCTGTGATATTGAAATCCTTGAGTAAGGACGACCAGAAACAGCAGTGGAACATTAACGAGTTATCGGGAAGTTTCCGTTTTGTGAATGTATTCGAAGACAAGGCGCTGAGAGCTGACGTAGACCATAAGACATTGGTCGTTACAGAGGTAAACGGAAGTGATGAGGCGCAGTTGTGGAGCATACAGGAAATCGCAAACGGGGTGAGACTGGTTCCGGCCAATACTCCGTCGCTTATGCTGGTATGTCAGAAAGACGGCCGTCTGCAGTTGATGGACAGAAAGAAGGCTGAAACGATGGAAGCTTCTTTGTTCCAGATACGGGTAAGCGCTGTGCCTATGCCCGAAGGAGCGGGTATGGCTGCACGCGAAAAAGTGTACTGGGAAGATGAAACTCGCTTTGAAGAAAATAAGGAAGCAGGTCATGCCACGTACATGCCTTATTCTTCGGAGAAAGATATGTTGGCAGACAAGGCTTTCTATGACCGCCCTTGGGAGGAAGTACATAACTCTGCCTATATGCTGCTGAACGGTACATGGGCTTTTCATTGGGTATCAGAACCCTCACAACGTCCGCTCGATTTTTATAAGGAAGATTTCGATGTATCGGGATGGGACCGTATTCCTGTGCCGTCTAACTGGGAAATGCAGGGCTACGACCGTCCGATTTATGCCAATGTAGAATTCCCGCATGCCAACACACCGCCTTATATTCAGGCACGTAAAGGTTTTAACGATGGCGGAAAGAACTATGGTATCAATCCGGTAGGTTCGTATGTACGTACGTTTAATTTGCCGGAAGGCTGGGATGGAAAACGTACTTTCATTCATTTTGGTGGTATTTACAGTGCAGCATTTGTGTATCTCAACGGAAAATATGTGGGCTATTCACAAGGAGCAAACAATGTAGCTGAGTTTGATGTGACCAAGTACCTGAAACCGGGCGAAAATCGTCTGGCTGTGCAGGTGTTCCGCTGGTGTGACGGTTCTTATCTGGAATGTCAGGATATGTTCCGCATGAGTGGTATCTTCCGTGATGTGTATTTATATAATGTACCGAAAGTAAGTGTGCGCGATCATTACATAACTTGCTTATTGGATAAGGATAAGAATTATAAGAGTGGAACCATGAATGTGAAGTTGTCTTTGGATAACCGTGACAAGCTGAAGGGTACCAAGAATCTGCTGGTGCGTCTGTTAGATCCGGAAGGCCGTAAGGTAGCCGAATCGGAAGTGGCTGTGAAATACGCTCCTTCTTCTCCAGTAAGTACGGCTAATGTGTCATTCGATTTGACAGATTTGTCTTTGTGGACTGCTGAAACTCCTACATTGTATACTGTGCAAGTGATACAGCGTCAGGGAGGAAAAGATGAAATGGCTTTCTCTACGAAGTACGGTTTCCGTGACATAGAGGTGAAAGGCTCATTGCTTTACTTGAATGGCAAACGAGTGTTCTTCAAGGGAACCAACCGTCACGATACGCATCCGGTATATGGTCGTGCGGTGACTACAGAGTCTATGTTGTGGGATGTGTTGACTATGAAACAGAACAATATCAATACGATTCGTACGTCGCATTATCCGAATGCAGTCAAGATGTATGCCATGTTTGACTACTATGGTTTGTACACAATGGATGAGGCTGACCTGGAAGACCATGCCAACCAGTCTATCAGTGACATGCCTTCCTGGATACCTTCATTCGTGGACCGTATTGACCGCATGGTGCTGAGAGACCGCAATCATCCAAGTGTGATTTTCTGGAGCTTGGGTAATGAAGCCGGAGGAGGAGCCAACTTCCGTGATTGTTATGACGCAGCTAAAAAGCTGGATAGTCGTCCGGTACATTATGAAGGCACACGCGATGGTAAGTCATACGGTGGTAACCGTTTCAGTGATTTCTACTCCAAGATGTATCCGAGCATGGACTGGATGGATGAGCATGTAAGTGCGTTTGAAAAACCACTTTTCGTATGTGAATATGCGCATGCCATGGGAAATGCCATCGGTAACCTGAAAGAATATTGGGAAAGTATTGAAGGTAGTACGGCTACTATCGGTGGAGCTATTTGGGACTGGGTAGACCAGGCTATTTATGAACCGCATGAAATAAAGAAAGGTATTTACCGCCTGCATACAGGATATGACTTCCCTGGCCCGCATCAGGGTAACTTCTGTTCCAACGGTATTGTGCCGGCTACACGTGAGGAATCTCCGAAGCTGAAAGAGGTGAAAGCCATTTATCAGTATGTAGCCTTTAAGTGTGTAGGTACGGATGCTTCTCATAATCTGGTCAATGTGCAGGTACGTAACAAGTATGCCTTCTTGTCATTGAAGGGCTTCGATTTGAAGTGGGAAAGCGTGAAGAATGGAGTGATAGTGGGAGCTGATAGCTTGAAACTGGAAAATATCCTTCCGGGAGATTCTACGGTGCTGAATCTGAAACTGTCTGGAGTAAATCTGGCAGATGCCAAGAAGGCTGGTGATGAAGTGATGGTCAATTTGCATGTACGTATGTTAGTGCCTACTGTATGGGCAGAAGCTGGACATGAGGTAGCTGCTTGCCAGTTTGAATTGCAGAAGAGAGCTGATTTGCCGAAATTGACGTTTAAGAAAAAGAAAAATGAATGGACCATTCAGGAAACCGATAAACTGTTGATGCTTTACAACAAGCATCTCCGTGCAGCTTTTGATAAAGCTACCGGACAGATGGTACAGTTGAATATGGCTGGAAAGGAAATCATCAGTCACAATGGCGGCTTTTTGTATGATAATCATCGCTGGATTGAGAATGATTTATTTAAGGACGTGGCTAACGGACTGGATGCGGCTGGTACTTGTGAGGTGAGTGTAGATAAAGGAATCGTACAGGTAAGTACGTCTCGTGGCGGTTCTTTGTGTGCAACCAACATTGTGTACACATTTATGCCGAATGGAGTAATAGACATGGATGTACGTTTCTCTCCTCAGACTGCGAACTTACGTCGCTGTGGATTGGTTTGCCTGCTGGATTCTACTTTGACTCAGGTAGACTATTATGCACATGGTCCTTGGGAAAATTATGTTGACCGCAAGGATGCATGTCCTGTGGGACGTTACACGCTGGATGCAAATGATACCGGCAAGTATGTGAAACCTCAGTCTATGGGTAACCGGGAAGGTTTACGTAGCATGGACTTGAAGGATGCTTCAGGAAAGGGTATTCGTATCCAGACACAAGGTAATGTCTCTTTCTCTGCTTTGCGTTATACAGATGAGGACTTGATGAATACCAAACATACTTGGGAATTGCAACCGCGTCCATACGTGGTACTTCACCTGGATGCCGCTTTGCGTGGAATAGGAAATGCAAGTTGTGGTCCGGAAACCATGCTGAAGTACCAGATTCCACAGAAACCGATGAGCTATAAGCTCCGTATATCTGCGTTGTAAGAATAGAATAACCTAAGTAGACTTATGAATAAATTTTATCCCGTTGCCGGTATGGTTGCTTTATCGGCCGTCACTACAGCCTGTCAGCAGGCCGACAAGCAAGAAAAGAAGCAATACAACATTGTGTACATTATGACCGATGACCATACGGCACAGATGATGAGCTGTTATGATACGCGCTACATGGAAACTCCCAACTTGGATCGCATAGCCAATGAGGGAGTGCGCTTTACGAACAGTTTTGTGGCAAACTCGTTGAGTGGTCCCAGCCGTGCCTGTATGATTACAGGCAAGCATTCTTGTGGCAATAAGTTCTATGATAATACTACTTGTGTATTCGATAGTGCACAGCAAACCTTCCCGAAACTGTTGCAGAAGGCTGGTTATCAGACGGCGATTATCGGAAAGTGGCACCTGGAAAGTCTGCCTTCAGGATTTGATTACTGGCAAATTGTGCCGGGACAGGGGGACTATTATAATCCGAACTTTATTACGCAACAGAATGATACTATTCAGAAGCACGGTTACATAACCAACATCATTACCGATGATGCCATCGACTGGATGGAGCACAAGCGTGATGACAAGAAGCCGTTCTGCTTGTTCATTCACCACAAGGCTATCCATCGCAACTGGATGGCAGATACTTGTAATCTGGCCTTGTATGAAGACAAGACCTTCCCTTTGCCGGATAACTTCTTTGATGACTATGAGGGACGTGAAGCGGCGGCTGCTCAGGAAATGAGCATCGTGAAAGACATGGATATGATTTATGATCTGAAGATGCTTCGCCCGGACAAAAACTCTCGTTTGAAGACATTGTATGAAAGTTTCCTCGGCCGAATGGATAGTGCTCAGCGTGCAGCATGGGAGAAGTTCTATGGTCCTATTATCGAAGATTTCTACAAGAAAAATCCTCAAGGAAAGGATTTGGCCAACTGGAAATTCCAGCGTTACATGCGCGACTATATGAAAACGGTGAAGTCGTTGGATGACAATGTGGGTCGCGTATTGGACTATCTGAAGGAAAAAGGATTATTGGAGAATACGCTGGTAGTGTATACTTCTGACCAGGGATTCTATATGGGAGAACACGGTTGGTTCGACAAGCGTTTCATGTATGAAGAATCCATGCGTACTCCGCTGATTATGCGTTTGCCGGATGGGTTCACTCGTCGGGGAGACATTACTGAAATGGTACAGAACATTGACTATGGACCTACTTTCCTGGATTTGGCAGGAGTAGAAATTCCGTCTGATATGCATGGAGTATCTTTGTTGCCGTTGCTGAAAGGTGAACACCCGAAAGACTGGCGTAAGGCTTTGTACTATCATTTCTATGAATACCCGGCAGAGCACATGGTGAAACGCCATTATGGGGTGCGTACAGACCGTTATAAACTGATTCATTTCTATAATGACATTGATACATGGGAATTGTACGACTTGCAGGCAGACCCGCACGAAATGCACAATCTGTATGGACAGAAGGAGTATGAGGCAGTGGTTGACGAGTTGAAGGCAGAAATGCTGAAACTTCAGGAACAGTATGATGACCCTGTACGCTTTTCACCGGAACGGGATAAGGAATAATTCGTAAGGAGGTAGTTATAAATGAAAAATGTCCGGATGGCTTTAGTGAGCGGTCCGGACATTTTTTTTGTGGTATGCTATAGAAATTTAGCTTCATTCTCAGCAGCTATTTTCTTAATCGCTTGTTGAGAGGCGATGAAGCCGCCTCCGAGTACACGGTTTCCCTCGTAGAACACTGCTGACTGGCCGGGAGTGATAGCAGAAGCTTCTTGCTCAAACCGGACTAATAATTGCCCATTGTCCAGCAGAATTACACGGCAGGGAATTGAGCGGCTGCGATAGCGGATACGTACCGAAAGCTCCTTGCAGTTGAGTAACTCTGCCAGGCTGGCCACGTTATAATCTTCCACTAACATGTAGTAAGTTTTGAGCTGGTCAGCATCCCCTAACATGACCGTATTCTTGGCCGGATTGATTTTCAGCACATACGCCGGTTTGCCCAAAGCAATCTCCAGGCCTTTTCGCTGGCCGATGGTGTAGTAGGCAAACCCCTTGTGCTGTCCCAGTTTCAGGCCTTTGTTGTCCACAAACCATCCCGGACCAATTCTCTCATCAATATCGGGACAATGCTCTTTCAGGAATTCCCTGTAATCTTTTTCGATGAAGCAGATTTCCATGCTTTCTCCTCCGCGTGCTTTGGCTTCAAAACCTTTGGATGCCAGGTAATCGCGTACACTGGCTTTGGTCATTCCTCCTAAGGGAAACATCATGCGTTTCAGAATTTCTTGTGGAAGTTTCCACAGAAAGTACGATTGGTCCTTCAGCGGGTCGTCTCCGGTCAGGATATAACGATAACCGTTGAGGTCTTTCAGTTGGCAGTAATGCCCTGTAGCAATCCAGGCACAGTTGCACTTGTCTGCCCATTCACACAGAATCCGTTCCTTAAATAAAGGGTTGCACATGACACAGGGGTTGGGAGTGCGTCCACGCATATATTCGTCGATGAAATACTGTACGATGACTTGCCGGAACTCCGTACGGACATCGGCCACGTGGTGTTCGATACCTAAACGTGCCGCCAGCTCCTGAGCTTCTATGACTTCATTGGGCTGATCATTTCCGGGAGTGAAATGAGAGGCTACGTCCCAGGTACGCATCGTGACACCTACTACCTCATATCCTTGTTCCTGAAGCATGATGCAGGCAGCCGAACTGTCTATCCCGCCACTCATGCCAACCAGTACCCGTTTTTCTCTTTCTTTCATGTAAACAAGTTTTTATGTTAGAAGAATAATTCCGGCTGACGGCGGGCGCTGAACTTCTCGTGAAGGATGGCAGCAAACGGGGTACTGAACTCGCGGGCTTCGTTCGGGCAGCATTTCACGCAGGCGCAGCATTTGATGCACTTGTGAATATCTGTTTCAATGGAGCTCTGGTCTTCACTGAAATGGATGGCATGTGTGGGGCAGACTTCAATACATTCTCCACAAGCAAAACAACCGTCCGTGCAAGTCGGGCAGGCGGGGGCACCGGGTGTCAGTTGTTTGTAGGGAAAATTTCCTTTTACCGTCAATTCAGTGACAGTGGTTCCGGCAGCTTGCAACTTTTCCCATTTTTCCAGACTACTTTTTCCAAACTCACGGGCCTGTTGTAAATCGTCTGTATCCGGACGTCCGGCAGCAATAGGAAGTTCCGGTGTACTAAAACTATGTTCCCCGATGAACGCACCTGCAGTGAGAGGTACAAAACCGAGTTGTACAGCGGTGTCACGGAGCTCCAGTAAGGCATCCTCGTAATCACGGTTGCCATATACCACGACAAGGATGGCGGGTGAGCCGTTGCCTTTGAGTCGTTGCAGGCGCTGGAGTGCCGTAGCGGCTACACGGCCACCGTATACCGGAACGGCGATGACGCACAGTTCTCCGTTCATTTCAATAGGGGAGGTTTGTTCATCCAGCGTCAGGTCTGTTTCCATTCTTCTTCCCATGCCGATACCTTCTCCGATAGCTCGTGCAATCTTGGCCGAGGTCTGTGTGGGTGAGAAGAATATCAGGCGGGTACCATTGAGTTGGGTTGTTGCTGATGTCATAAGCTTATTCTAATAGTTTTTGTAATAGACAAAAATACAATATATAAACGAAAATCGGGATTCTTCATCGGGGATTCTTCTTTTATTCGTACTTTTGTGGTCATACTTTTAAAGAATTTATGGAAGAACAATTTGACATACGCGATTATAAACCAACCGGAAAAGAGCGTGATTTTGAGAACGCTCTTCGCCCGCTTCAGTTCGAAGATTTCAGCGGACAGGACAAGGTGGTGGATAACCTGCGCATCTTTGTAAAAGCGGCGAGACTTCGTGCAGAAGCGCTTGACCATGTCTTGTTGCATGGCCCTCCTGGATTAGGTAAGACCACACTGAGCAACATTATTGCCAATGAATTAGGGGTGGGATTTAAAGTGACTTCAGGACCAGTGCTCGACAAACCAGGTGATTTGGCCGGAGTACTGACCAGCCTGGAACCGAACGATGTGCTGTTTATTGATGAGATTCACCGTCTGAGTCCGGTAGTGGAAGAATACCTCTATTCTGCTATGGAAGACTATCGTATCGACATCATGATTGACAAGGGGCCTTCTGCCCGCAGCATACAGATTGACCTGAATCCGTTTACGTTGGTGGGAGCCACTACACGCAGTGGTTTGCTTACAGCCCCGCTTCGTGCCCGCTTCGGCATCAACCTGCACCTGGAGTATTATGATGATTCAGTACTTTCACGCATCATCCTGCGCTCCGCACGCATCTTGGATGTGCCGTGTGATGCAGATGCGGCAGGAGAGATAGCTTCCCGTAGCCGTGGTACCCCCCGTATAGCAAATGCCTTGTTGCGACGTGTGCGCGATTTTGCACAGGTGAAAGGTTCGGGAAGAATTGATTTGGAGATTGCCCGTTTTGCACTGGAGGCCCTGAACATTGACCAGTATGGTCTGGATGAGATAGACAACAAGATTCTGTGCACGATTATAGACAAGTTTAAGGGAGGTCCTGTGGGATTGACCACCATTGCTACAGCTTTGGGAGAAGACCCGGGCACGCTGGAAGAAGTGTACGAACCCTTCCTGATAAAAGAAGGCTTCCTGAAGCGTACCCCCAGAGGACGCGAGGTGACAGAGCTGGCATATAAACATTTAGGAAAAAGTAAATACAATAGCGAAAGAACGCTGTTTGATTGATAAACATTATGGCCGGAATAAAATCTTTGGCAAAGGATACTGCCATTTATGGACTGAGCAGTATCGTAGGACGTTTTTTGAATTATTTGTTGGTTCCTCTCTACACGGCAGTACTTCCTGCTGCTTCTGGAGGATATGGAGTAGTGTCGAATGTATATGCCTATACGGCACTGATTCTGGTGTTGCTGACCTTTGGTATGGAAACGGGGTTTTTCCGTTTTGCCAATAAGTCGGACGAGGATGCGCAAAAGGTATATGCCAATTCCTTGTTATTTGTGGGAGGACTCTCGCTGCTGTTTGTGGTGCTGTGTATGGCTTTTTTGCATCCGCTCTCAGCCTTGTTGGAGTATCCGGACCATCCCGACTATATTGCCATGATGGTGTGTGTGGTGGCCCTCGATTCCTTCCAGTGTATACCTTTTGCCTACCTGCGTTATAAGAAACGGCCGGTCAAGTTTGCGGCCATCAAATTGCTGAACATCCTAGGAAACATCTTGTTGAATCTTTTCTTTCTGCTGGTTTGTCCGTGGCTCGATGTCCATGCGCACGAAATTGTCAGCTGGTTCTATAACCCCGATTATCTGGTGGGATATATTTTCGTGTCCAACCTGATTATGTCGGCTTTGCAGATGTTCTTTTTCATACCTGAGCTGCGCGGTGTGTCTTACCGCATGGACAAGGTACTGATGAAGCGCATGATTAACTACTCTTTCCCGATTCTGATATTCGGGCTGGTCGGTATCCTCAATCAGACGGTCGACAAGATGATTTATCCCTATCTGTTTGATGACCGTTCGGAGGGACTGGTACAGCTGGGTATTTACAGTGCCACCAGTAAGGTAGCTTTAGTCATGGCCATGTTTACCCAGGCTTTCCGTTATGCCTACGAACCCTTTGTCTTCGGTAAGAATAAAGATGCCGACAGCAAGAAGATGTATTCTTCTGCCATGAAGTACTTCTTTATCTTTTCTCTTTTAGCATTCTTGGCAGTGATGGGCTACATGGACATTCTGAAGTACATGGTAGCCTCCGACTACTGGGAAGGACTGAGCGTAGTAGCCATCGTGATGCTGGCCGAGATAATCAAAGGTATCTATTTCAACCTTTCTTTCTGGTATAAGCTGACGGATGAAACCTATTGGGGAGCTTACTTCTCTCTTATCGGATGTGCCGTGATTTTAGGTCTGAACATCTGGTTGGTACCTACTTATGGTTATGTAGCTTCGGCTTGGGCATCTGTAGCCGGATATGGCGTGATTACCCTGTTGTCTTATTTCATCGGACAGAAAAAATACCCTGTGGCTTATCCGTTGAAGCGGATGACTGCCTATCTGATTTTGGCGTTGGTGCTTTATGTTTTGTCACAAGAAACACCTATCGCCAACCTTTGGTTACGTTTAAGTTACCGCACCTTATTAATATTGGTTTTTGTGGCATTTATTATCAAAAAAGATTTACCTTTAAGGAGTCTTCCATTTGTCAACCGTTTCTTTAAATAAGAAATGTGGGGTGGGGCATATAGGCTGAATTGTAATTTATAAATCGGATAAGTATGGAACTAGGGAACAAGAGGAAATTCCTCCTTCGTAAATTCTTCAATGAGTATCTGGACTTGAACCGGAGCAAGGAAGATGAACAGCTAACGGTAGATGCCATCCGCAGTGGGGTAGAGTTTAAAGGGACCAATCTTTGGGTCTTGATTTTTGCTACCTTTATTGCTTCACTGGGATTGAATGTCAATTCCACGGCGGTAATCATCGGTGCCATGTTGATTTCTCCTTTGATGGGACCTATCATGGGAGTGGGACTTTCTATCGGACTGAACGATTTCGAGCTGATGAAGCGTTCACTGAAAAGTTATCTGGTAGCTACGCTGTTCAGTGTGACAACTGCCACGATTTATTTTTCTTTTACTCCCTTGGATGAAGTTCAGTCGGAATTGTTGGCACGTACCTCGCCTACCATTTACGATGTGTTCATAGCCTTAGTGGGTGGTCTGGCTGGCATTGTGGCATTGGCCACGAAGGAAAAGGGAAATGTAATACCGGGTGTGGCCATTGCTACAGCCTTGATGCCGCCGTTGTGTACGGCTGGTTTCGGTATTGCCACGGGGAATCTGCTGTATTTTTTAGGTGCCTTCTATTTGTATTTCATTAACTCCGTTTTTATCAGTCTGGCCACTTACATTGGGGTGCGGGTGATGCACTTCCAGCGCAAGCAGTTTGTAGATAAAGCTCGTGAAAAGTTGGTAAAACGCTATATCATCTGGATAACCATCGGTACGATGTGTCCGGCAGTCTACCTTACTTATAATATCGTGCGGGAAACCTTCTACCAGTCTGCGGCAAACCATTTCATTGCAGAAGAATTGCAGTTCCCTGACTCACAAATTTTAAGTCGGGAAATCTCCTATGACAAGCGTGAAATAAAGGTCGTGTTTGTCGGAAAGGAAGTCTCAAAAGATCAGATTGCGGCTGCCCAGCATCGTTTGGCGGATTATAATCTGGCAAAAACCAATTTGGTAGTATTTCAAGGAATGGGCGACGGCAGTGCGGTAGACATCAGCAACATTAAGTCGATGGTGATGGAAGATTTCTATCGGAACAGCGAAAAACGCTTGAAGGAGCAGGATGAGGAAATCAATACCCTGCATAAGCAGTTGGCTGACTTTTCCGGTTCAGATTGGATGAGTACCCAGTTAGGGCAGGAATTAAAAGTCTTGTTCCCCGAAATCAAAACTCTTTCCGTTTCAAAGAGTCTTCGTTTGTCAGTTGACAGTTCCCGGATAGACACCTTGACATACGCCATTGTTGATTGTCAGCGGATGCCTGATTCGAAGAGTCGCGATAAAATCGTGAAATGGCTGAAAGCAAAGACAGGAGATGCTGATTTACAGTTAATTATAGAGTGAATTTCCTGTGAGGTTAAGATGAGGAAACAACAACTTTAAGATTGCGGGAAAACGCAAGTACATTTTAACTAAAACGCCTAAGCGTTTGATTTAAAACTCTTAGGCGTTTCAGAGAAAACGCTTAAGCATTTTAGTTTGAACGCTTAGGCGTTTTTATTTTTAAAATTAGTGTTATTATTTGCTACAATTCTAGTTAGATAAATTTCTTTTCTCTTAAGTCTATAAATGCAGCTATTAGTTTGTCGTAATCTTCCTTTTGTAGATAGCCGATGTGTCCTACCCGGAAGATGGTGTCTTTCATACTGCCACCGTTCGGACATACCCACATCCCATATTCATCTTTAATTTTAAGGAAGATTTCATTGGCAGACTGGGTCGTAGGATGTAAAGGAGTAACAGCATTGCTAAGGCTTTCGCTTACAATTTCAAAAGGAAGGTTATGTTCTACTAACTTGTCACGAAAATATTTAGCTAAGCCGGCGCAACGTGCAATTTCAGCTTCTGCACCGCCATTGGCATCAATCTCTTTCAAGCGGACATTAATTTGGCGAAGAATACCTACAGCAGGAGTCCAAGGAGTTTGCCCTCTTTCCATATTTTTTAGAGCCAGTTTGAGGTCGAGATACTGGCAGCAGCATTTTGTTTTATTGATGCGTTCAAGAGCCGATGGAGCCAGTATCATAACTGCAATACCAGGGGCACAGGCCAAAGCTTTCTGACTGCCCGTAATCATCACTCCCGTACCGGTTGCTGCCATGTCGAATGGATCACAGAGGAAAGTTGATATAGTATCTACTATGAGAAAACAACCATTACGCTTGCAGAACTCTGACACAAGATTAATATCGTAGTGCACACCTGTAGAAGTCTCATGTTTTTGCATGAGGAAGGCTGTGTAACCCTTTCCTTCATATTCGGCTAGATGTTCAGCTTTTAAAGCTTTTCCATGTTCTAACTTTATTTCAGTAAAAGGTATTTCGTGTAAGGTAAGTAATTCTACGAAGCGTTCACCAAAACTTCCTCCATTGATAACTAGAGCTTTATCATCTTTAGTGAGACAATTCATAATCGCAGTTTCCATACCACCCGAGCCAGAGCAAGTCATAAATGCCACTTTGCTTTCGTCAGAAGCATGGGCAAATTTTTTAATGAGACGCTCGTTCTCTAGCATAGTTTTAGAGAATTCTGCGGTTCTAAAATAGGGTACTTGTTCCGCACCAATGGCACGTACGGCGTCACTGGATTGTACGGGACCTACTGTAAAGTTTATCATACTTGATTTATAATTTATATACGTTTTGATTGTTTATATACATTTCCTGTACCTGGGCCATCATAAGATTTTCTTCCTTTGACACTTTATTAAAATAGTAGCCCTCTGTTAAAATGGCAGCAATAAAATCTTTTATTTCATAGCGTAGGCCTTCGTCAACATATGGATAGAAGTACTTCTTATTTTTATTTTGGTCTTCGTATCTAACTTCAAAGTAGTCGGTCTTCCACCATGGGGCCGGTACATATACATAGCCTTTAGTTCCCGCAATGGTCATAGAGCCTTCAGTCTTTACTCCGAGTCCAACCTGAAAGGATGCTACGGCATGGTCGTAACGAAATACGGCTTTAGTGAACATGTCTACATCATTTTTCATTTTTGAATAAAAGTGGATGTCGCGGAAATCTGTTCCCAGAAATTTAAAGATTGGTAGTAAAGGGAAGCAAGCATTCTCACTTATACTACCACCTAGGAATTTGCTGTTCAGCTTTTCTGAATTTTCATCGGTTAAGGTAGTTACAGATGCATTTACTTCCACAATCTCGCCTATTACGCCAGATTTAAGTAATGAAAATAAATGACCAAAGGCCGGACAGTAGGCTGTTTTAAGAGCCACCTGAAGATGTAAACCTCTTTTCTCTGCAATGGTATAGAGCTCTTCTGCTTGTGTTCTACTGAATACAAATGGAGTCTCACATAAAACATGCTTTCCTGCTATTAGAGCTGATTTGGTATATTCGTAGTGAGTATAATGAGGCGAAGCAATGTATACAGCATCACAGTTTGCATATAATTCTTCAAGGTTATGAGCCATTACAGGAATCTGGAATTTGTGGCAGAATAAAATATTCTCATCTATATTGGGATTATATACAGCAGAAATAACCGCCCTGTTCACATTTTTTGATTCTGGAACAAAGCGGGATGCAATGCTTCCTGTGCCGATCATGCCGATATTGACAACGGTACGCTCCTTGCGAAGTTGAGTAGATGAGATTCCTTGAGTTCGCGGAAGGTATACTACCTCACAGAATTCACTTAGATAATCGAAATAGCCTTCCCAGTCTGAGCCAATTGCAAAGATATCTACACCGTATTTTTGAATGTCTTCAATCTTCTGTCCCCGGTATTCTTCTATCACTATTTGATCGGCAAGTCCTGTGGCTTTTACCGCTTCAATGCGTTCCATCACATTGTTGCATGTGTTCATTTTACCTCTTTCAAGGTCGAAATTATCTGTGGTGACACCCACTATAAGATAGTCCCCCAACTCCTTTGCGCGTTTAAGGAGGTTATAATGGCCTTGATGGAACAAGTCGTATGTTCCATAAGTAATTACTTTTTTCATTGCTCTTATGTTCACTTTGGTTTCTTGGCGGGCGTTTTAATTAGCCTTCTGATTTAGGTCTCTTTACTTTCCTAATGCTTTGAGTTTCCGGATCTTTTTTCGGATCTTATTTTTAATCTTTTGTGATAGGGTGGGTTTGTTTTTCTTTATATAATCTATATATGACATGTGAGCATCGATCAGAAGTGTTCCATGCGAATTAGGAGCCTGGATGGGAGTCATATAGTTTGGTCCGAATTCTTCACTTAGGATTTCATGATATTCAACCGGAATTGGAATCTGGAGATGCTCAAAAGGTCCCCAAAGTGTATCGGCATAACATTCTTTTCTGTGATAACTATTGGTACTATATGGAGTTAGTGATAAAGGGCCTACTTGAGCGCATTCTTCTAGTTTATATTGGCGGAACATATTTTCGAATCTATCATACAATTCAATGTCAGGTGTATGTAGAAATTGTCTCCAACGAAAAAAGCGTTCTATTTTTTTAATGGGATTATGAGGGTTATATTTGTATTTATTGCGTAAATAAGCAAATATATTTCTTGTTTCTTTAATAAGCTTTTCTTTCTTAGGATCACATGCAGGTACTGCGTCCATTACGAAGATGTCAATAAAAATACCTTGATGAAATGGTGCGTTCATATCATCAGGGCGTATAGCGGTTGTTCCGTCGTATCGGAGTTGTGCATGGCCTTTGAAATAATTTTTATCCGTATGGGCCTCTTGAAAAAAGAAAGGAGGTTGAAATGCTTTTGGGGCAATGGATACAAGTTTGTCATAATCTGGGCGGAGCATATCCATGTCAATATCATCATCCCAAGGAATAAATCCTTTATGACGTATTGCGCCTAATAACGTGCCGTATGCTGCAAAAATTTTGAGATTATGTTCGTTGCAAACTTTTAATAACTCTTGAAGTAATAATAATTGGATTTTTCGTGCTTCTAAAACTTCCGTACTAAGATTTATCATGGTGACTTCATTATACTTTGGCTTTGCAAAGATAATAATTAAATCAACATGCTTAAATACAATAGATTAATAAATTATACTCTTGATTTTTGGAGTGACTTTATCCTTTTCTGTTTGATCAGAAAAAGGGATTGATTATAAAGATGGAATACCCAAAAATTCTTCTAGAATATGTCCATAAAAAGTTTTCTTCCCTTCAGGAGTTACTTTCTGTAATTGAATTTTATAAGTTAGTTTGTGAAAATCATAATTCTTACAGAAGTCATTCCATTCTTCTTCTGAGTATTCGTCATTTAGGCATTTTCCAAGAGGTCCCATAACTGTAATGGGGACTTGTTCTACCATTTGTTGTATGGCTGGTACATATTTGCGTGCAATAGCAAATGTATAGTCCAATAATAAATAATTGATAAGCTTGTTATGTATCTTCCAATAGCTGAGATGCAAATCTGCAATCATAGATGGGAGTGGATTCTTTTTTCCGTAGGCCACAAAAAAACTGACCCATCCTCCACGTGATACATTATGGTAAATTGGTTTATGATGGCAGCTCCAGAACTTATCTCCTGGATGAATGAATTCGTCAACCTGTTTTGATGGAATTAATAAGGTACTATCCATCCAGATTCCTCCATGTTTGGTAAGGAGCATCATCCGGAGTATGTCAGAAAAGTGTGTAATATCAATATATCCTTCTTTCTGTTTATTGATAATGTATTCAGGCATGTCAATATAATTCCGGAAATTTTCTTCTGTAATTAAAATTACGGGATGATTACAGGCATGCTTCTGGATTGAATTATAGCAGGCTTTTACAATATCCGGCATATTTTCTTTTCCTTGCCACCAGCATACCCAGATAGGAGATGTTGCATCAATGTTTTCGCAAGAATCACACGTCTGATTCTTGTATTTTGAGATAATCTCTTTGCCTCCACTTTTAGCAATGAGGTGGTGGAGAATATATTGTTGCTTGAAGAAAGAAAAAAATCCTTCTATGCGTCTGAAAAAAAGTTTTGTTTTCGAGATTTGATAACCCATGACTGACAATAAATGAACACAAAATTGATTTGCAACTTTGAAATGTTTATTCTTAAATATCTTCGATATTAATATATTTGGCTTTTCTTAGGTGAATACGGAAAGGCAATAACCGGAAGAAGCGTTTAATTTGTTCTAAGGGGTTATTCAGTATGCGTTCACCTTTCCAGGGAGTCATGTCAAGATATTGGAAATACACTTCTCTTAAAGGATGCTGACTGTCATATTCCCAAGGCTTTCGATTGGTGTAATGCAGTATGACAGGGTGCTTCAATACCTCAGAGAATTTCTCTTTCCAGGCTTCATCCATCTGTTTAGGACGGCGATAAAAAGCATCTTGTACATTCCATTTCAAGTCCACTAATATTTTATTTTTGTGCAGGATGCTGTTCAATAAATCCTGATCATTAAATAATATACGTTCAGGATACTTGTGGAAGTAATCTACACAAGCATGAGCCACATCATTCTTACGCCAGTAATCGAGGTTGATTAAAAGTACGCCGGCATTGAAGTAAGAATCCTCCATGGGATATTTCAGAATTTCATAGCGGGCAGGTTCATTGCATCCCATGTCTTCTACGGCAGCTACTCCTGTTTCATTGTCTAATGGAGTATTCCAATATTCAGAAATGTCTCCTACAATGACGATGTCACAGTCCAGATACAACAGACGATCGATGTCGGCAGGCAACAATTCAGAGAGAATGCAGCGATAATAGGTAGCCATGGAAATACGTTTGCTGAACTTACGGATGGTGAATCCTTCCAGCAACTTGATGTCCGGTTCGTAGAAACAAACCAGATTTCCGTATGAGGCCGCCAGGTCAATTAATATTTTCTTTTCTGCATCCGACAAGTCACGTGCTATAATATGTGCCGTGATTTGTTCTTTCCGATTGTTCTCAAATAAGGAAACAAGGGTTACCGCACAATGGCGTACGTAATTGCTGTCTATGTTGCAGGCTATGTGTATCATGCTTTGATAAAGAGTTTTACATTCCTTCTTGCAAAGATATAAGATATTCACATAAAAGCACTATCTTTGTCTGGAAACATTTTATTAATTGATAACTGTTTAGAGCTATGGCAGATAATATCCTATATAAGCTACGAAGCGGAAAGCCAATCAAGTTTCTTGACTTTATAAAAAATTTCTCTGGGTTGCTGATACCCGATGTCTGGTATCGCAGCCGGCGCGAGAGAATGTTGGCCGAAGCACGTCGTCGTCCAGATTATGCGTATATGCAGAAGCGCGTAGACTATTATATTCGTATTCATGCTCCTTGGACTATTTCTGCGGAAGATAAACTGACACGCGACCGAAGCTGGATCCATTATACTGGAGCCATTGGTGATTATCGCCGGAAAATGTTTCATACAGCTTATTATTTTGATCAGCATGACGTGACGCGTTGGTTTCCTCGTTCTTTGCGGTGGAATTTTTGTCCCGGTGATGTATATTTCACTCCGGAAGTACCTACGGTAGTAAAAAGTCGCTTGTTAGCCGCTGATAACCAAAATTCTGTGGTGCTGAAGCTGGATAAGCTGCGTCATTTCATGTTTGTGCATGATATGAAATCTTTCCGTGAGAAAAAAAACAGTGTAATCTTTCGTGGTAAGATTCGTCAGAGTCGTTTACGGACGTGTTTCCTGGAAAAATTCTTTGGTCACCCTTTATGTGATTGTGGAGTAGTAGGACGGAATGAGGGATGTCCGGAAGAGTGGATGACTTCTAAAAAAACCATACGGGAGCATCTGGATTATAAATTTATCATGGCAATTGAAGGGAATGATGTGGCTTCTAATCTGAAATGGGTGATGTCATCTAACTCTTTAGCGGTGATGCCTCGCCCCACTTGTGAAACGTGGTTTATGGAAGGCACCTTGATTCCTGATTATCATTATATAGAGGTAAAAGATGATTTCTCTGACTTGGAAGAAAAACTGAATTATTATATTGCACATCCGGAAAAAGCGGAAGAAATCATAGCCCATGCCCATGAATATGTAGCTCAATTCCGCGATAAGAAACGAGAAGACTTGTTGCAGATGATGGTGATGGAACAGTATTTCAAGACGAGCGGACAATTATGATAATAAAGGCCTTTTATCAGAGCTCTTGATGATGGAGAATTCAGATAAGAGGCCTTTTTTGTGTTTATAAATCTGTTAAAATATCGTCTTTCAGTATTTTGGTAAATTTTATGGCTCCAATATCGGATGAAAGATGATTGCCATCGTAGAAATCTTCGTCATTGAACCGAGTGTCTCCAAAATATTCCAGACTATGTACATTTTCCCATTTATTGGTAACTTCTGTAATGGCGTTGTGAATTAAAGTTAGCTGCTCCTGATTCATCAGTTGGAAATAAGTGGGATGTACGGGGGGCATGACTAAATATAAAGTAATACCTTTAGATTTGCAGACTTGAGCGATTTGATGCATTCGGCTGATATTCTCATGATATAAATCCCCATTTGTATCTGCTAACATTGGTTTATGCTGATCTGCCACTAAATCAGGAATGTCTTCGAGCCAGTTATTATCTTTAAACTTAGAATCATAGCTATGGTCTACCCCAAGTGAATCGCAGCGCATTGTCGGTCTTCTTTGTATATAATATTTTGACCATTTGCGCATGCATAAAGAACCTAAACTCAATAATTCTATATTATGAAGTTTATTATGATTCCTGCTGATTCCCATGTATATTTGATGGTTGACAATGCTACTTATATCTGTATTTTCATTGTCATCACTCCATAGAGAATGGAAGCAAATACCCCAAAAGACATTTTTTAGCTGTGGCATTTGTTGTATATATTTTTCTAGTAAAATCTGATTGAATCTGAACCATTCTCCGGAGATGGCTAAATTGTACGTGCTATCAGCTAGATAGGCTGGATTGATTCCACAGTTGACTACAGAGCTGCCAATAATTAGATTCTTAGTATCTTGTGTATGTTTCTCAATTAATTCTTTTTTGAAGGCTAACGCATTAGGAACCTGGCGTAGCATATATTCCACTCCTATTATGAGTAGAATGAGTGATGCGGAAAAGACACTTACATATTTTAAAAAGTTTTTCATATTATCTCTCTATTTTATTTTTTGATATAGTTAAAACTGGAAGTAAATGAATTCGGCTTGTTTTCCAGCCATTAAAAAAGTTGTGATAAATACGATATAGTAAATTCCCCATCGGATACTACGATATTGAAATATTCCCTTCTTTTCAATTTGTAGTCCAAATTGTTTCTCTCGTTGTATCCATTCTATGACTAATAAAATACCGATGTAGATAAGTGGATCCTTTCCGTGTGCGGGAAGAGAAAAGTCAAACGTGGTGATCATACGGACTAAATATTCCCATGCTTGTTGGATTGTTTCTGCACGGAAGATAACCCATCCTATCATTGCTAAAATGAAGGTAGTTAACATCTGACAGAATTCCTTGATGGAAGGAAATATCCTGCCCTTAGCTACAATGTCTGTAGTGTATCTTCGGTTTCTTCCTCCAATAAGTAATGGCAGGAATAGCAAGCCATGAAAAGCTCCCCAAACAATGAATGTCCAGTTGGCTCCATGCCAGAAACCGCTGACAAGGAAAATGATTAAGGTATTGCGTATCGTTTTAAGTTTGCTGCACCTGCTTCCTCCTAACGGGAAGTAAATATAATCGCGAAACCAGGTTGTAAGAGATATGTGCCATCTACGCCAAAACTCTGCAATATCGCGTGAAAAATAAGGATAATTGAAATTTCGCATTAAATTAATTCCAAAGAGTCTAGCTGTACCGATGGCTATGTCGGAATATCCTGAGAAATCGCCATAAATTTGGAAAGTGAAGAAAATGGCACCTAATAGAAGCTGGTTTCCTTCTAAAGTTTGATAATCGGCAAATATGGTATTGACGGCTGCCGCACAATTGTCTGCGACCACCATTTTTTTGAATAGTCCCCACAAAATTTGTCTCATTCCGTCGGTCGCTTTTTCATAGGAAAATTGCCGGCCTTGCAGGAATTGTGGTAATAAGTTGGTGGCACGTTCGATAGGTCCAGCTACCAATTGTGGGAAAAAACTGATAAAAGCGAAAAAAGCGATGATATCGTGTGTGGGCTTTATTTTATGCTGGTACACATCGATGGTATAACTCAAGGCCTGGAAGGTATAGAAGCTGATTCCTACGGGTAATAGAATGTCGAGTGTTATCCAGTCTATATCCCATCCCAGACATCTGCATAGTGCAGCCAGATTCTCGCCAAAAAAATTACAGTATTTGAATATGCAGAGAATTAACAGGTTGAGAATAATATTGGTGGCACTGATGATTTTTTGTTTTTGGCGGTTATTCTCATTTTTCTCTAGCAGAATTCCACTTAAAAAACTACAGAATGTAGTAAATGCCATTAGGAGCAGAAATCTCCAGTCCCACCATCCATAGAATGTATAACTGGCTATTACAATAAAGAGGTTTTGCCACTTCAAGGGTTTAAAAACAAACCAATAGAGCAGAAATACAATAGGTAAAAAGATCAGGAATTCATAAGAATTGAAAAGCATAGCGGTTTTGTTTATAATTCAATATGACGTCTTTGTTTATATTCATTGATACGTTCCATGTATTTCATATCTTTTTTATTGTCAGGAGCAGGACTGAAGTTCAGGTTTTCAGGAATATCTTTTCCGCAATCTAAGATTTCTGTCTGGTCATTTTTCTTGACAATCTTGATGCAGTCATACAAGTTGCCGTTAGTTGCATCAAAGGAGTTCATGAGTAATGTATCTCCTTTTACTTGTATCTGTTGGTAGTATTTCCCGTCAATACCGAATTTATCAAAATCTTCTCCGAAGTAAATCCGGTAAATTTTTGGAGAGCAATGGCTCACTGTATATACTGGGACTGTTGGGTTGTTATTCTCATCATGACCTGTCATTCGGCCATACGAATGTTCGTGACCTTGTAACACCAAATCGACATGATGTTCCTGAATCAGTGAGTTGAACATTGATTTCTGAATCAGGTTGTTGTATTTCCCTTTGATGGAATAAAGTGGATGATGAAGCACTACTATCTTCCAGCGTGCATTACTCTTTTCCAACTGTTCTTTCAACCATTTCCGTTGTGTCCATAAATAGAAAAATTCGCGGTTACTGTCCAGACAGAACAACTGCATGTCATTGTATTTCAGTGTGTATACCTGGTTTTCGCCTATCATGGAGTCCAGATAATAGGAGAATATCAATGAAAAGCGTCGTTCCAGTTTCCGGATGGGATATTTCAAGTAATCATGATTGCCTGTTACGGTCAAGACAGGCAGGCATTGTGCAATAGAATCCAGACCACGGAAAGTTTCTCCCCAGTAGGCATCAATAGGGCGTTCGGTAAGGTCACCTCCGCATACGAGAAATTCAGTCTCAGGATGTGTTTGCAGTGCCTTTTTCAGAAAATAATTGGTTTTTCCGTTGATAGAATCTTGTACATCACCCACATATAAGAAACTGTAGCTATCCTGAGTCGGCTGATTATGAGTCTGGAAGTGATACCATGGAGAATATTTCCCATTACTGCATACGCGATAGCTGTAAGAATGAGATGGCTTTAAGGAGCGTAGTCTGGCTACGTAGTAAGCGGCCTTTCCACTACGGGATTGGAAGACTTCACCTGTTGCATCAATATGCAAGGTATCTTTAGAGAAGGTATCAGTCAGTTCTACATGAGACGGATATACAATGGAATCATACTGCCAGCTGATGTTGCGCGACAAGGCATTCTCGTCTCCAAACGTCAGCAAGATTCTTCCAGGTTCGTTCAGGGGACTGTAAACTGCTTCTGGGGGATTACCGAACCAGGCATTCCATCGGGAGTTTATCCAGCAGCCTAAAGCGATGAGAATAACTGCCGTGATACTTAGTTTGATGATGCTTTTTTTCTTCATGTATCTAAAGATTTATGTAGTGAAGTTGCAAAGATATAAATAAACTGGTATTTCTATAGGTTTGCAAAAATATAACTAACTTTACCGCCCTAAAAACTAAATGGATATGAAGAATAAGACACTTTTTTCGAATGTGCTTTCGTTGGCTTGGAACTTATTGCTTGTCTATGTGTGCTATTTTATCTGCCGCTTGACATTCTTGCTGACAAACTGGAGTTTGTTTAGTGAACAGTTTGAATGGGGATATATGTGCCGTTTGTTCGGTGCCGGTACCATTTTCGATACGACAGCCATTCTTTACAGTAATGCTTTGTTTATTCTTCTGTTCTTGTTTCCTTTCCATTGGAAGGAACGGGAAGGCTTTTACCGGGTGATACGGTGGATATTTGTAATTGTGAATACTTTTTTCCTGCTTTCCAATTTGGTAGATTGCGTGTATTTCCGTTTCTCCGGACGACGTACCACCACGTCTGTGTTTCAGGAGTTCAGTCATGAAGCAGGGGGTAATCTGACATCCATCATTTTAAAAGAATTTGTAGCAAACTGGTATTTAGTGCTGTTAGCGGCGGCTCTTTGTTATTTTCTTTACCGGATGTATCGTGCTCCGCGTCCGCAGTTGTCTGGGAATAAATGGGGATATTATACGGTACAGACGCTGACACTGGTGGCAGCTATTCCGTTTGTCGTGTTTGGTATGCGAGGAGGAATGACAGCGGCCACTCGTCCGATAACCATCAGTAATGCCAATCAGTATGCCGACAGGCCGGTAGATGCCTGTCTGGTATTGAATACTCCTTTTTCTTTGTTCCGCACATTAGGAAAAACGGCATTTGTGATTCCTCAATATTTGACAGATGCGGAAGCGGAAAAGGTTTATACTCCTCTTCATCTTCCGGCTGACTCCGTGCAGTTCCGTCCGATGAATGTGGTGGTGCTGATTGTGGAAAGCTTCAGTAAAGAATTTGTAGGTAGTTTTAATCCACATCTCGATAACGGGACCTATAAAGGCTATACTCCTTTTCTGGATTCTTTGTTGACTAAAGGACTGACCTTTGAATATTCTTATAGTAATGGCCGGAAGAGTATTGACGGCATGCCGTCTGTATTGTCCTCCATTCCAAGCTTTGTGGAACCGTTTTTTCTGACTCCTGCTTCACTGAATGATGTGTCCAGCCTGGCACGCGAGTTAAAGCATAAGGGGTATTATTCGGCTTTCTTCCATGGGGCCATGAACGGCTCAATGGGTTTTCAAGCTTTTGCCAACTCTGTGGGTTTTGACAGCTACTGGGGACGTACGGAATATAATGAGGATCCGGCGTTTCATGGAGATGATGATTTTGACGGTACATGGGCTATATGGGATGAAGAATTCTTGCAGTTCTATTGCAAACGAATGACGGAGTTTAAAGAGCCTTTTATTACTTCAGTTTTTACGGCTACCTCGCATAATCCGTATGCACTGCCCGAACGCTATAAGAATGTATTTCCTAAAGGAACTCATCCGATACATGAATGTATAGGTTATACAGATAATGCCTTGCGTCAGTTCTTTGCAACGGCTTCTCGTCAGCCTTGGTTTAAGAATACGCTTTTTGTATTGACGGCCGACCATGCCAGTATGAACGAACATCCGGAGTATGTGACAGATTTGGGTGCTTACAAGGTTCCAATCTTGTTTTATGCTCCCGGTTTGCCGGAACTGAAAGGGCGGAACACAGAAATGATTGTGGAGCAAATCGATATTATGCCTACGGTGCTGGGTCTACTTGGGTATGACCGTCCTTATATAGGCTTCGGGCAGGATGCACTTCATACGCCACTGAGTGAAAAATTTGCCGTGAACTATATTAATGGCAGCGGCATCTACCAGTTCCTGAAAGGTGATTACCTGATTCAGTTCGACGGAGAAAAAGTGATTCATGCCTATCGTTTCCGTACAGATGTACTGATGAAGGACGATGTGAAAGACAGCATGCCGCAGGAAGTGCGGAAAGAAATGGAAACCCAGCTGAAGTCAATCATCCAGCAGTACATGCAGCGGATGAACAACAATGAGTTGGTTTATAGAGAATAACTTAAAACAGCATATAAAAAGTAAACCGGACTTTCACAAGGCTAGAACCTCTGAAAGTCCGGTTTACTTTTATATAAAGAATGAATTAGTTCTTGTTGGCACGTTTACGTTCCGTTTCGTCCAGAATGACTTTACGCATACGCATGCTCTTCGGAGTTACTTCCACGTATTCATCTTCCTTGATGTATTCCAGTGCTTCTTCCAGTGAGAAGATAACCGGCGGAATGATACGGGCCTTGTCGTCAGAACCAGAAGCACGCATGTTGGTCAGCTTCTTTGATTTGGTTACATTAATCACCAGGTCGTTTTCATGAACGTGTTCACCTACCACTTGTCCGGCATATACTTCGTCTTGCGGATAGATAAAGAACTTACCGCGATCCTGCAGCTTGTCGATGGCGTAAGCAAAGGCAGTTCCAGATTCCATGGCAATCATTGAACCGTTGGTACGGCGAGGAATGTCGCCCTTGAACGGCTGGTATTCCTTGAAACGGTGAGCCATGATGGCTTCTCCTTGAGAAGCAGTCAGCACGTTGGTACGCAGACCGATGATACCGCGTGACGGCATGTCAAATTCAATGTTTACACGGTCGCCCTGAGTTTCCATGGATACCATTTCACCTTTACGGCGGGTTACCATATCAATCATCTTGCTGGCAAATTCTTCAGGCACGCTGATGGTCAGTTCTTCAATCGGTTCGCACTTCACACCGTCGATTTCCTTGAAGATAACCTGCGGCTGTCCTACCTGAAGTTCGTAACCTTCACGACGCATGGTTTCAATCAATACAGACAAGTGGAGCACACCACGTCCGGAAACAATCCATTTTCCGTCTTCGTTTTCCGTCTTGCGTACGCGCAGTGCCAGGTTCTTGTCCAACTCTTTCATCAGGCGGTCGTGAATGTGACGTGAAGTCACGTATTTTCCTTCCTTACCGAAGAACGGAGAGTCGTTGATGGTGAACAGCATGCTCATGGTCGGTTCGTCGATAGCGATAGGTGGCAGCGGTTCCGGATTTTCGAAGTCGCAGATGGTATCACCGATTTCGAAGCCTTCCACACCGATGATGGCACAGATGTCGCCAGAAGATACGGATTCTACTTTCTTGCGGCCCAGTCCTTCGAAGGTATGTACTTCCTTGATTTTTGATTTCACTAATGTACCGTCGCGTTTAGCCAGGGTGATGTTCATGCCTTCTTTCAGCGTACCTCTGTGCACGCGGCCTACGGCGATACGTCCGGTGTAAGAAGAATAGTCAAGTGAAGTAATCAGCATCTGCGGAGTTCCTTCCAGCTGTTTCGGAGCCGGAATGTATTTCACGATGGCATCCAGCAGCGGAGTGATGGTGCCGGTTGGAGTTTTCCAGTCTTCACCCATCCAGTTGTTCTTGGCAGAACCGTAGATTACCGGGAAGTCCAGCTGGTCTTCTGTGGCGTTGAGGCTGAACATCAGGTCGAACACCATTTCATATACTTCTTCCGGACGGCAGTTCGGTTTGTCTACCTTGTTTACCACTACGATAGGTTTCAATCCAATCTGCAGGGCTTTCTGAAGCACGAAGCGGGTCTGCGGCATCGGACCTTCAAAAGCGTCTACCAGCAGAATACATCCGTCGGCCATGTTCAAGACACGTTCCACTTCTCCACCGAAGTCGGCGTGTCCCGGAGTATCGATAATGTTGATTTTTGTACCGTTGTAATTGATGGATACGTTTTTAGAAAGAATGGTTATACCTCTTTCACGCTCCAGGTCGTTGTTATCCAAAACCAGTTCACCGTTGGTCTGGTCGTTGCGGAACAGGTGTCCCGCCAGCATCATCTTGTCCACCAGAGTTGTTTTTCCGTGGTCAACGTGAGCAATAATGGCAATGTTTCTAATGTCTTGCATACTATACCTATATATAATTGTGTGCAAAATTACTGTTTTTCAGCGAAAGACAGGTATTTTATGCAGGGTTTTTATATTTTTTGGCGTAAACGCAGGGGAGAAGGCCGGTCTTTCTGAGGGTGAAAGTCGGAGAGGAGCGATGAAGAAGATTCTGTCTTTTCGTGTGAAAAAAAGATGTAAAACGCTTGTAGTCTGAAAGATTATGCTTACCTTTGCATCCGCAAATCAAATTTATACATTTTAATAAATAGTCAAATTATGTATTTAGACGCAGCTAAAAAACAAGAAATCTTTGGAAAGTACGGAAAGTCTAACACTGATACTGGCTCACCTGAAGCGCAGATAGCATTGTTTTCATACCGTATTTCTCACCTGACTGAGCACATGAAGCTCAACAGAAAAGATTATAGCACTGAAAGAGCTTTGACAACTTTGGTAGGTAAGCGTCGTTCTTTGCTGAACTACCTGAAGAGCCGTGATATCGAAAGATACCGTGCTATTGTTAAAGAACTTGGTCTTCGTAAGTAATCCGTTACTTGCTGCAGGCAAAAAAAATAAGCCGCTTTTCCTTCAAGGGAGAGCGGCTTATTTTTTTGTACCCTCGTCGGGAATCGAACCCGAATCTAAAGTTTAGGAAACTTCTATTCTATCCGTTGAACTACAAGGGCAATCTTCCGCAAAAGTAAGTCTTTTTATTGAATATCCATGATTTTGGTATGAAAAAAGCGGTTTCCTGTTGATTTTTACGCCTTTTTTCAGCTGCTATGGAAAACCTCGAAGCGTTTGGAAGAGAATGCCAAAGGGTTTTGTTTGAAACACAAGTTCATTTGACGTAAGACGCACTTGTGTTTCCTTTCGAATGCACTTGCGTTTTTTTAAAATGTACTTGCGTTCTGCTGGTGCGAAAATAAACCTCGTATTTCTGGCTCGTTTTGTTTGAAAAATTGATATTTTTGGAAGAACGAATTCTAAAAAATACGATATCTATGGGAAAAATAAGTCAGTTTGTAAAGGCGGGGGCCTTGCTTTTGACAATGGCAGGATGTTCTTCGCCGAATTCCGGGGGAAAGGATGCGGAGATGGACCGCTTTATCAGTGACCTGATGGGAAGGATGACCTTGCAGGAAAAGTTAGGACAGTTGAATCTGCCGGCTGGGAATGACCTGGTGTCGGGAGCAGTGAAGAACAGCAAGATGGCAGAAGCTATCCGGGCTGGTGAGGTCGGCGGCTTTTTCAATGTGAAGGGAGTGGATAAGATTTACCAGATGCAGCGTATGGCGGTGGAGGAAACCCGTCTGGGAATTCCTTTGATAGTGGGTGCTGATGTGATTCACGGGTACGAAACAATCTTCCCGATTCCGTTGGCCCTGTCTTGTAGCTGGGATACGGCGGCGGTGACACGTATGGCACGTATTTCTGCCACGGAAGCCAGTGCCGATGGAATCAGCTGGACCTTCAGTCCGATGGTAGACATCTGTCGGGATGCCCGCTGGGGACGTATTGCAGAAGGAAGTGGGGAGGACCCATACCTCGGTGCGCTGATGGCCGGAGCGTATGTGCGCGGTTATCAGGGTGACGGCATGAAGCAGAACAATGAAATCATGGCCTGTGTGAAGCACTTTGCGCTGTATGGAGCTTCGGAATCGGGACGTGACTACAATTCGGTGGATATGAGTCGTAACCTGATGTATAATGTGTACCTGGCTCCTTATAAAGGGGCGGTGGAAGCCGGAGTGGGTTCGGTGATGAGCTCGTTCAATACCATCAACGGAGTACCTGCTACAGCCGACAAATGGCTGTTGACGGATTTGCTCCGCAATGAGTGGGGGTTCACGGGATTTGTGGTGACCGACTACAATTCGATTGGTGAGATGAAGACTCATGGGGTGGCCGACTTGAAGGAGGCTTCTGCACGGGCGTTGAATGCAGGAACGGACATGGATATGGTGGCACATGGTTTCTTGCATACGCTGGAAGCTTCATTGAAGGAGAAGGCCGTAACACAGGAGCGAATTGACGAGGCCTGCCGTCGGGTACTGGAAGCCAAGTATAAGTTAGGATTGTTTGAGAATCCTTATAAGTATTGTGATACGCTTCGAGGTCGTAAGGAACTGTTTACGGAGGCAAATCGTAAAGCGGCACGTGAGATTGCGGCCGAAACGTTTGTGCTGTTGAAGAACGAAGGGCAAGTATTGCCTTTGCAGAAAAAGGGACGCATTGCATTGATTGGGCCGATGGCCGATGCGCAGAACAATATGTGCGGCACGTGGAACATGGATTGTCAGACAGATCGCCATGTGACGATGTACGAAGCTTTCCGTCGTGCGGTAGGTGATAAGGCTACGGTTTCTTATGCCAAAGGAAGCAACGTGTATTATAGTGAGCATATAGAGAAAGGGGCGGTCGAACCTCGTCCGCTGACACGTGGCGATGACCGTCAGTTGCGGGCTGAGGCTTTGCGCGTGGCGGCTTCGGCCGATGTGATTGTGGCCGCATTAGGTGAGAGTGCCGAGATGAGCGGGGAGTCTTCTTCTCGTACAGATATTCAGATTCCGGATGCGCAGAAAGATTTGTTGAAGGCATTGATAGCTACCGGAAAGCCGGTGGTACTGGCTTTGTTTACCGGTCGTCCGCTGGATTTATGCTGGGAGTCTGAGCATGTACCGGCTATCCTGAACGTGTGGTTTGCCGGCAGTGAAGCGGGCGATGCCATTGCCGATGTGATGTTTGGAGAAGTATCTCCTTCGGGTAAGCTGACTACGAGTTTCCCACGTGCGGTGGGGCAGTTGCCGCTTTATTATAATCACCTGAATACAGGTCGTCCGGATACGGATGATACCACTTTCAACCGTTATGGCAGCAATTACATCGACCAGAGTAATGAACCGCTTTATCCTTTTGGTTATGGCTTGAGTTATACCACTTTCCGTTACGGTAATTTGCAGTTGAGTGCCGAGCGTATGGCCAAGGGCAGTCAGTTGAAGGTAACCGTGCCTGTAACCAATTCCGGCGAGTGTGACGGAGTAGAGATTGTGCAGTTGTATCTTCACGATGTGTATGCAGAAATCTCCCGTCCGGTGAAGGAGCTGAAAGCTTTCCGCCGTGTGGTCCTTAAAAAGGGAGAGACACAGAATGTAGAGTTTGTGCTCGATGAGGATGATTTGAAGTATTATAATTCTCGTCTGGAATATGGATATGAACCGGGAGAGTTTGAAGTAATGGTAGGTCCGGACAGCCGGAATGTGCAGCACGCGACTTTTGTGGCTGAATAGAAGTCAGTTCATATAAAACAAAAATGGTCCGTCTCTGTGAGAAGATTCAGAGGCGGACCATTTTTGTTTTATTCAAGTTGGACGTTGCGTACATGTACGTCTGTGCAGTGTAAGAATACTGAAGCCGATTCCCGGAATTTCTCGACCGATTCTGTGGTGAGAAACTCCCGTCGCTTGTTCTTGGAACAGCGTGCGTCCATGTCCGGATGACGCGACAGATAGTCCTTCAGGCTTTCGCTTACATACTCGCCTTGCGTTACCAGCCGGATGTGCGAGGGGGTGTACTGCCGTATCTTTTGCAGAAGCAGGGGATAGTGCGTACAGCCTAAAATCAGGGTGTCGATGTCCGGGTCTTTCTGTAGGATGGTATCAATGTATTTCTTGACGAAATAGTCGGCTCCGTCACCGTCGTATTCCTTGTTCTCTACCAGTGGTACCCACATGGGGCAGGCCATTCCCGTTACCTGAATGTCTGGAAAAATCTTTTTAATCTCCAGCGGATAGGATTCGGAACGTACCGTACCGGCTGTGGCCAGCAGGCCTACGTGTCCGTTGCGGGTGATTTCACCGATACATTCTACAGTGGGGCGGATTACTCCTAATACGCGGCGGGTCGGATCTATGTGAGGAAGGTCGTTCTGCTGGATGCTGCGGAGCGCTTTGGCGGAAGCCGTATTGCAGGCCAGGATGACCAGCGGGCAGCCCAGTTCAAACAATTTCTTGACAGCCTGTAGGGTGAAGTCGTAGACCACTTCGAACGAGCGTGTGCCGTATGGAGCACGGGCATTATCTCCCAAGTACAGGTAATCGTACTGTGGTAGTCGTTCGATGAATTTTCCTAGAATGGTAAGACCTCCGTATCCGGAGTCGAAAACTCCGATGGGACCGGTGTGAGGGGCAGATAGAGGGTACATGGGAAAACAGTTGAAAGGTTTGAAAAGAAAAATGTCATTCAGAGAAATCTTTTTCGTGTTTCTCTGAATGACATGTAGTCAGAACGACAAAGAGTTCCTTTAATTACTGAGCAGGAGTTGCTGCAGGAGCTGCTGGAGTAGCAGGTACTGCTGTCAGGCTGATGCCCAATTTAGTCTTGATGTCGTTTGTAATATCTTTTGACTGAGTTTCGTCAATGTAAGGAATGTCAGTACGGTTCAAATCGAATACGTAAGTATAAGCACCAGCTTTACCTACAGCCTTAACGGCATCTTCCAGTTTTTTGTAGATAGGTTCCATCATGTCACCGTATGCTTTCTGCAACTGCTGCTGTGCATCCTGCTGGAACTGCATACCTTTTTCCTGCAAATCCTGCAGCTCTTTCTGGCGGCGTTCCTGAATATTCTGTGGCAGGTTCTTCTGTTCCTGCTGGTATTCTGCAAATTTCTTGTTGAATTCGTCAGAAGCACGTTTGATTTCGTCTTCGTATTGTTTCTGCATAGTCTGGATGTCTGTCTGTGCCTTAGCCCATTCCGGCATTACAGGGATAATATCCATTGATTTAAAGTGCGCAAATTTTTGTGCGAATACACTCATCGGTGCGATGAGTAAAAGTAAAAAAGCAATTTTCTTCAACATAATCTCAAGTTTCTATTTGTTATTAATTAATTCAATGTATAAAACAGGGCTTATTATCACCCGGTTGCAAATGTATAAAATTAATTTGAATATCCTAGTTTTGCAAGAACCTCATTGCTTATATCAATGCGTGGAGAAGCAAAAATCATGCTCTGTGCCGAGGCACGGTCTATCACGGCATCGTATCCGCGCTGGGTAGCAATTTCTTTTACTGCATTGTAGATGGCATCCTGAATCGGAGAAATCAGCTCCTGACGTTTCTTCATCAGTTCACCTTCCGGTCCAAAATATTGCTTGCGGAGTTCTGCCGCTTCTTTTTCTTTGGCTACGATAGCTTCCTCTTTGCTGGTTTTCTGAGTAGTAGAAAGCGTGTTGGCGCTTTTCTGGTAATCTTCATACAGCTTTTTTGCTTCGTTGGCTTTGGCCTCAATCTGGCTTTGCCATTGCTTTGACAGTGACTCCATCTGTTGGTTGGCCTGTTGATAAGAAGGAATCTGCTTGAGGATATACTCCATATCTATCAGGGCGAATTTCTGTGCTGAGGCCATACCTACGGCGGCCACTAACAGCATAACGGATAAAATGAGTCTCTTCATAATCATTGGTTTTTAAGTGTTAGAATTCTTGTCCGATGATAAAGTGGAACTGACTTCCGCTGTATTGCATTGAACCGTCAATCTTGTCGAAACCGTAAGCCCAGTCGATACCCATCATACCAATCATTGGCAGGAAGATACGTACACCGAATCCGGCAGAACGTTTCAACTGGAAGGGGTTAAAGTCGGTCACGTTGTTCCATGCGTTACCTGCTTCCACGAAGCCCAGTGCATAGATACTGGTAGAGTTTTCCAGCATCAGCGGGTAGCGGAGTTCGGCACCCAGACGGATGTAAGCATAACCTTCACTTCCGTACGGAGTCAATGAACCGTTTTCATATCCACGGAGGGCGATAGTTTCGGATGCGTAGTTGTAGCTGTAACCTGTCATACCGTCACCTCCCACGTAGAAGGTTTCAAACGGTGAACGTTTGTATTTATTGAAGTGACCGAGGATACCGAATTCTGTACGAGTCATGATAACCGGACATTTTTGGATATCCATCAAGGCTGTATAAGTTTTGGCTTTGAATTTCCACTTGTGGTATTCAATCCACTTGTACATGCTGGCTGCATCGTGGTAGTTGTCTTTACCGTAAGTAGAGTAGTCTTTCTTGCTGAACAGAGAGTACGGCGGAGTAATCTGCAAAGAAGCCGAGAATTCTGAACCGTAACGCGGGAAAATCGGGTTATCCGTAGAGTTACGTGACAAGGTCAGGTTCAGGCTCAGGTTATTACAGTTACCGGTGTTCATGTACTGTCCGTTGTTCAGTTTGATATAGAGGTAACTCCAGTCTTTCAGCATGAATCGTTGGTAAGACAATTCAGCCGATAAGGTAAAGTAGTCATCCGGCCAGCGCAGACGCTTACCCCATCCTACAGATACACCGAACATCTTGATAGACTTGTCGGGGTCGTAGTAAGATTCGTAGTTGTCATAATAGCTTCCGTAGCCTCCGTAATATCCGTATCCGCTTAACATGTTGTAGTAGTTGTTCATGTAAGCAGAGTTGTAATACTGGCTGCTCACATCGGTCTGGATAGAGTAGAAAGCAGAAACAGAGAATGAGTTCGGACGCTTGCCGCCAAACCATGGGTCGAAGAACGATACGCTGTATGACTGATAGTAGCGTCCGTTGGTCTGTCCACTGATGGTCAGTGTTTGTCCGTCACCTTGTGGCAGGATACCGCGGTAGTTGTCGTTCTTGCGGAACAAGTTCGCAAATGAGAAGTTAGTAAACTTCAAGCTCAACTTACCGATGACACCAGTCTGTCCCCAACCTGCGGAGAATTCCACCTGGTCGTTAGCTTTTGATTCCAGTCCCCAGTTGATGTCTACTGTACCGTCCTGGAAGTTTGGCTGTACATCCGGTTTGATATTCTCAGGGTTGAAGTGTCCCATCTGTGCAATTTCACGGTAAGAACGTTCCAGTGCTTCTTTACTGAAGAGGTCGCCCGGGCGGGTACGTAACTCACGACGTACAATGTTTTCATACAGACGGTCATTACCGTTGATACGTACGTGGCTGATGCTAGCCTGCGGACCTTCGGTGATACGCATTTCCAAGTCGATAGAGTCACCGTCAATGTTTACTTCCACCGGATCGAGGCGGTAGAACACATATCCGCGGTTATAGTAGTTGTTACCGATTGCGTCTTCATCGTTAGAGATACGGTCGTTCAGCAACTTCTGGTTATATACATCACCGCGTTTCATGCGGAGCTGTTCGTTCAACAGGTCAGAAGGATATACCGTGTTACCTACCCAGGTGATGTCACGAAGGTAATATTTTTGTCCTTCGTAGATCTTCATGTAGACATCTACCGTCTTTTCATCGTATGAAGATACACTGTCTTCTACGATTTGTGCATCACGATAACCTAATTCGTTGTATTTATCGATGATTTTCTGCTTGTCTTCTTCGTAACGTTCATTGATAAACTTCTTGGCACGGAAAAGGTTGATCAGTTTACCTTTTTCGTTAGTCTTCTTCATGACACGTTTCAGTTTCTTGTCGGCCAAGACCTCATTTCCTTCAATGGTAATTTTGTGGACTTTGACTTTGGCCTTTTTGTCAATGTTCACGTCTACATATACCTGTTCCTTATTTTCCGGGTCTTCACGCTCCACGATGTTAACTTCTGCATTCTTGAAACCTTTTTCATCAAAATGTTTCTTGATCAGAATTTTAGCACGGTCAATCAAGTTCGGTGTAACCTGTGTACCTTTTGCCATACCCAGTTTAGCCTGCAAGTCTTCGCGCTCACTCTTTTTCACACCGTGGATTACGATGTCGGTAATACGCGGACGTTGTGTTAGCTGGATAGACAGGTAAATTTTATTGTCTACAATTTTGTCTGCTACGATTTTCACGTCAGAGAACAAACCATGACGCCAGTATCTTTTTACTGCCGAGGTGATGTCATCTCCTGGTACGGTGATAGTCTGTCCGACAGCCAAGCCGGAAATACCTATCAGGACATAATCCTCATAGTTCTTTACTCCGCTGACCTTGATGTCGGCGATTTCATATTTTTTAGGTGTTCCGTTGTAAAGGATAATTGGTTTATCGCTTTGTTCAGTTGTATTATTGTCCTGTGCATATCCCCCCATTGGAGCAGACGAAAGACATGCAGCAATCAATAGGATAAGTGAAAAACGGTTTTGCATTGTTCTTTGTTAAATTTGTTCACTGGTTTTGCCGAATCGGCGTTCTCTTTTTTGAAAGTCACAAATAGCCTTACACAATTCTTCGGCCTTGAAGTCCGGCCAGAAAGTATCACAGAAGTACAGTTCCGCGTAAGCGCACTGCCAGAGCAGATAGTTGCTTAATCGGATTTCACCGCCTGTTCTGATCAACAAGTCCGGGTCGGGCATATAATGAGTGGCCAGACATCGGTTGATGGTCTGGTCTGTAATTTCCTCGGGAGTGAGTATTCCTTCTTTCACTTCACGGGCAATTTTTTTGACAGCCTCCGTGATTTCCCATTTAGAAGAATAGCTTAATGCTAAAGTCAGACACATTCCCGTGTTCTTTGACGTACGTTCGATGCACTTGTTCAGTCGTGCAAGTACGTTTTCCGGCAATTTTTCTGTTTCACCGATGATGCGGAAACTGATGTTGTTCTTCATGAAGGTTTCTTCTTCAATAGAGTCCATAAGCAAACTCATCAGTGCGGCAACCTCGTCTACCGGACGATTCCAGTTTTCGGTAGAGAATGTATAAAGAGTCAGATACTTCACGCCCAGCTGTGCGGCTTCTTCCGCAATGACATGTACGGTTTCGGCGCCAGCCTGGTGTCCGAAAGTGCGGGCATGTCCCTGCTGTTTGGCCCAGCGTCCGTTGCCATCCATGATGATAGCAATATGTGCCGGTATCCGGTTCTTGTCAATTTGGTCTTTATATAGCATAGCTTTGTTGTTTTTCAGTTTTTTAGATTACCATTTAGGGGTGAATCCCAGTCGGTTGATACGTCCTCGGCTGATGCTTCCATCTTCCCACACAATCCAGATAAAGTTACCTCTGGACGTTCCGTTTTCCAGTTTGGGAGTTACGGCGCATGAATAATTGCCGTGGTGTGTAGTATAAAGTGTGCCGAATTCTGCTGGGAAAGCCATACATTCAGTGACAGGTCTCCAGCAAAGTCCGTTATCGGTAGAACAATAGAACTGGCTGAAAGGTTTCACTTCCGGTTTTACACTTTCCCCACCGAAAGCATACAGCTTTCCGTCGTAGTAAATCATGGTGACGTTTTTCAGGTTCGGCAGTGGAAGATTCTGCATTCTTGTTTCCCATTTGCTATCACTTGACATGCGGTTGAATACCAACGCTGTTGTGTCATTGGCTGTAGTGCCCTGATTATAGCAAAGAGCTACAGTAGTAGTGACGTTGCTGTTGTAAGATGCAGTAGTTGTATTGGAGAAGAAAGGCTTACCTGCTGTAAATTGTGTGAACGGGTTTGTATCTTCTGTCCATACATTTTCTTTATATATGCCACTCTTTCCGCCTTTAACAGCGTAGAGTTCCTTTGTGACATCATTTCCACCAATCAGTATTTCGAATACATCTGTACCTGCGGAGGTAATTTCATTGGTGGTTACATCCAGTTTATAGAGCTTCTTATTGTTAACTGTGCCTGCCAGGAAATAAATATTTTCTGTCCATACAGTAGCAGAGTAAGTATCTATATTTGCGGGTACACTTGCAACGGGAGTCCATGAAGTAGGATTGTCATTTGTTACATCCGAGTATTCAATCTGGGTATTGTTGCCATTTTTCCCGAATACATATACTTTCCCGTTAGCATATACAGCTTTCTGTTCACTTAAAATTCCGGCACTGAATGAATTGTCAAACTTCTTCCATGAGATAGTGTCTGGAACCTGCTGGTGTACGTTGATTTTCACTTTATAAGCCTGTCCGATTGCACCGCTGTAAGCATATACCTTAAATTCAATAGGGGTAACAGTAGACATGGTACGAGTGTCTCCTGAAAAATCGATAGAGTCTGTAGAAGTCCACAACGTGTCTTTATCTGTTCCTTTGGGTCTGTAGGCCAGTGCACCGGCGTCGTAAGTCACGCTGGTTATCACTTTGTCAATGTGAGTACCATAAGGAAGTGAATCTTTATTCTCGATTTCTCTTGTCATTTGATTGATGGTGAATGGATATTCTGAGCAATCTAGTGTATCCACATACGCACTATCTTTCCCATCCTTATCTTTCCCTATTCGGTCAATGTTCAATGTACCCAATGAAAATCCTGTAATACTGGTTTCTGAGGTATAAGTGACCTGTTCCACATCATTATCCAAACACGATGTCATTATAGATGTTGCAGCAAAGAGTACTGCAATCAATGGCAAAAACTTTATTTTCATCTGCAAATGAGTTCTTTTAATTACAAGTTGCAAAAGTAGAAAGTTTTTCCTCGATTCCTCGCTTTTAGGGGAAGTTTTATATAAAATTATATTGTTATCTCCTCTTTATCAAGCTCTGTTGCATATTGTCCTGTTTTGTTAAAGGGCACAATACTGTGCAAAAAGTCACTTTTTTCGTACATCGTAAGAACTTTTTGTGGATAAAATTTGTTTATGTGCTCTTTATATATCGATATTGTCCTGTATAAAACGGTTTTATGCAATTTGTTTCCTGAAAGAACGGATAATTTTGTAATCCAATTAAAACGAATAAACAACTATGTACAGACAATTAATTTCTAATTCATGGAAAGCGTGCCTTCTTTTCGTATGTGTATTCTTTTCCGGTATAACAGTGAAAGCAGATAATAGTTTATACTCTCCTAATAAGAAAATAGGAGTGAGCTGGGATAATCTTGCGAAAGGATTGCGTGTGATTTATAAGAAAGGTGATTCTTCGATTTCGGTAGTTCAGTTAAAGAATCTGGGGATTCAACTTCAGCGTACATCCGGAGACGAATTTAATTATGTGTCTTCTTCCGCCGTGACTCCTGTACGTGAGGATTATACCATGATAACGGGTAAACGCCGTCATTGCACGAACGAGGGAAACCAGCAGATATTTCATTTCAAGAACGCCCAGAATGTATCGCTGGATTTGGAATTTCGGGTGTACGATGACGGTATCGCTTTTCGTTACGTGCTTCCCCAGCCGGCAAAAGAAATGTGTGTGACCGATGAAACTACAGCTTTTGCTTTTCAGAAAGGAATTACCCGATGGACACAGAAGTTGAATCAGGCCTATGAAGACTTCTATTTGAAAAATAAAGGTCGTGTGCAAGGATATACTGCAGGACAATGGGGATTCCCGGCATTGTTTGAAGTGGCAGATTCTGTTTTTACCCTTATCTCAGAAGCGAATGTTGCGAAAGGTAACTGTGGTTCCTGGCTGAACAATGCTGCCAATGAGTCGACCTATAAAGTAGAGATGGCAGAACCGGCCAAAGCTTCCGGTAGATGGTGTTCGCCTTGGCGCGTGGCCATTATCGGTTCTCTGGCCGATGTGGTAGAGTCCACTTTAGTGACAGACGTCAGTGAGCCTTGCCGGCTGAGCGATGTTTCCTGGATTAAGCCGGGAGTCGTTTCCTGGATTTACTGGGCTTATAATCACGGTTCAAGAGATTATCAGCTGATAAAGAAGTATATTGATTTTGCGGCAGATTTTCATCTTCCTTACATGTTGATTGATGCGGAATGGGACGAAATGGGGAACGGCGGCAATGTGGAAGATGCCTTGGCTTATGCAAAACAGAAGAAAGTTGCTCCTTTGTTGTGGTATAACTCCTCCACCGCGTGGTGTGCGTTTGGTCCTTTGTATCGTCTGAACAAACCGGAGACACGTCAGAAAGAATTTGCCTGGCTTGAGTCCATGGGTGTGAAAGGAATAAAAGTAGATTTCTTCAGCCAGGACAGTATATCTACGATGAATTATTTTGTGGACATTCTGGAGGATGCGGCTAAATATCATTTGATGGTAAACTTTCATGGAGCTCCTATTCCGCGAGGCTGGCAGCGCACTTATCCTCACATGATATCAGTAGAAGGAGTATATGGAGCTGAATGGTATAATAATAAGGAGACATTGACCGACAGTGCGGCATGGCATAACTGTACATTGCCTTTTACACGTAATGTAGTGGGCCCGATGGACTATACTCCTTGTACTTTTACAGATTCTCAGCATCCGCATATCACTTCGAACGGGCATGAACTGGCTCTGCTGGTTGCGTTTGAATCTGCCTTGCAGCATTTGGCCGACCGCCCCGAAGGATACCATGCCCAACCAGCTGAAGTACGCTCATTTATCTCTTCACTTCCCACCGTTTGGGACGATACGAAATTGCTAAACGGTTATCCTTCCAGCTATGTAGTGCTTGCCCGGAAAAGTGGTGATTGCTGGTATATTGCCGGCCTGAACGGAACAAACGAGAAGAAATCGCTTGCTGTAGATTTAAGTTTTATTCAGAAGCCCGTCAAAGAAATCACTTTGTATTCCGATGGAAAAGAACGTAATCAGTTTGATATAGAAATGCTTTCAGGATTGAAGGAAGCTGTCTATGAGGTAGACTGTCTGCCACGTGGAGGATTTGTGATGAAGGTTCAAATGAAAAACTAGTCTATTATTAGATGATTTATTGTGAAGAATGCCTGTACGCTATGGAAATAACGTCAGGCATTCTTTTATGTTTTCTTGCCGTGGACTATATGTTTTAAGTTCCGGAAATGTAGGTTTCCCGGATATGAACCGTATGGCTTATGGGAGAGAAACGTAGAAAGTTCTTTGAAAGTATGGGTTTATCATCTGGCAGTTATATAAAAGTCTTTTCGGAAAACGTGATTATAATGACTAGTGTGAGTATAACCGGCGATATTCTTGAGGAGTCATACTGGTAATTTTTTTGAAGAGTCGGTTGAAGTATGAGTAATCTTCAAATGCTAGTCGAAATGCAATTTCTTTTACAGCGAGTTCTTCTGTAAGTAAAAGCAACTGAGCTTTTTCTATCTTTTTTTGATTGACATATTGTAACGGAGTAGTACCCATTCCTTTTTTGAAAAGCCGGATAAAGTGGTCTTTGGAAAGGCAAGATAATTCCGCAAGTTTTTCTAATTCAATTTCTTCTGAGATGTGTTTGTGAATATACCGTACTGCTTTAGCAATGCGGTTGTCTTCCATTTCATTTCTGGGTTGGGCATATTTAAAGAAATGTGATAATAGCTGTAATACAATCCCTCGTGATTCTACTTTGTCGCAAAAGGCTCTCTGTCTGTTTTTAAGTAAATTTCTCATCAATGTGGGATTGTTATCATAGGTTGTCGGATCTGATTTTTGCAGACTCATGTGTGGATTGATTTCACATAAGCGTTGGAATAGAGATAAATCAAGTGGGCTAGCCTTTATTTCTAACGGGAATTCCCATTGTTCCAGCCAGTCATCTTCTGAGTAGTGATCTTCATAAATATGTAGGTAGTAGTGCTCAAAATGTGAATTGCAGATATTGGTGTGTACTGTAAATGAAGGGATAAAATACATATGGTGGGGATATAAAGTGTGTATTCCATCGGGTAATTCTATTTGGGCTGTCCCTTCTGTGATGTAATATAAACGTGTAAATGGGCTGTTTACATTTTTCCAGTTCCAGTCGGCATTATGGATGGCAAGTCCTACATTCAGGACGAGTGGATGCATTTGTTCTACTTGCAGGTTCATAGGTAATTCTTTTTCGCTTTAAAATTACATGATTATTTTTTTTCTTTTTCGATAATCCCTTCCAATAATCGATATTTGTCAATAAAAATCGATATTATCATATTGAGTATTGTTAAGTTCCCTTGTTTTGTCGATATCTGCATATAACCTCCCAGTTTAATCCTATTCCTCATTTGAACTTCTCCGTACATTTGTTTTCGTAAAAACATTATCTGAATAATACTTATGAAAGCAAAATTAATATTAGCCTCTTTATTTTTATCCATGGCCGGATTGTCGGCACAGACTTATCAGGTACCGGTATCGGAACAGGATGAACCGATGATGAAAGGAAAGTTCGAACCCACATGGAGTTCGTTGGAAAACTATCAGGTGCCGGAATGGTTCCGTAACGTGAAATTTGGTATATGGGCTCACTGGGGGCCACAGTGTGTGGAAGGTTCAGGCGACTGGATGGCTCGTTCCATGTACATGGAGGGTACTCGTGAATATGAATATCATGTAAAACACTACGGACACCCGTCGGAAGTGGGCTTTAAGGATATTATTCCCTTGTGGAAGGCGGAAAACTGGGACCCGGACAGGCTGGTAGCCTTTTATAAGAAAATAGGTGCCCAGTACTTTTTTGCTTTGGGTAATCATCATGACAACATGGACTTGTGGGACAGCAAGTATCAGCCGTGGAATTCAGTGAATATGGGGCCGAAGAAAGATATTCTGGCCGGATGGGAAAAAGCAGCAAGGAAATACGGATTGTATTTTGGAGTCAGCCTGCATGCCGACCATGCGTGGAGCTGGTATGAGCCTTCTCAGCGTCATGATACGAAAGGTCCGAAGAAAGGAATTCCATACGATGGGAAACTGACCAAAGCAGATGGAAAAGGAAAATGGTGGGAAGGATACGATCCGCAAGACTTGTATGCCCAGAACCATCCATTGAGTGAGAACAGCTGGGATAACGGAATGATTCATCGCCAGTGGGCTTGGGGCAATGGAGTTTGTGTGCCGAGCCAAGAATTCTGTACGAACTTTTATAACCGTACACTTGATGTAATCAATCGCTATAACCCTGATTTGCTATATTTTGATGTGACAGTAGCTCCTTTCTATCCGGTAAGCGATGCGGGGCTGAAGATCGCTGCTCATTTTTATAACCATAATATGGCTACCCACAAGGGGAAACTGGAAGCGGTGATGTTTGGTAAGATTCTCGATGAGAACCAGCGAAAAGCACTGGTGTGGGATGTAGAACGTGGTGCTCCCAATAAAATTATCGATCAGCCGTGGCAGTCATGCTCCTGCATTGGCGGATGGCATTACAATACGTCTATTTACGAGAAAAACGAATATAAATCAGCGGCATACGTAGCTAAACTGTTGGTAGACATTGTGAGTAAGAACGGAAATCTGTTGCTGAGCGTACCTCTGCGTGCAGATGGAACTTTCGATGAAAAAGAAGAGAAAATTCTGAATGAATTTGGGGCGTGGATGAATATTAACAAGGAAGCTATTTATGATACTCGTCCGTGGGTAGTGTTCGGGGAAGGTCCGATTGCGGAAGAAGATATTCCACTCAATGCCCAGGGATTCAATGAAGGTTCTTACAGTCAGGCCGGAGCAAAGGAAATCCGTTTCACACAGACTCCGAAGTATTTGTACGCTACTGTGCTAGCATGGCCGGCAGATGGAAAGGTGAACATCAAGTCACTGGCTGCAGACAGTAAACTTTATGAAGGAAAGATTCGTAAGGTAGAATTATTGGGATACGGAAAGGTGGACTTTGTCCGTACTGCCGGAGGCTTGTCGGTTACACTTCCTGCGCAGCCGTTGAATCAGATTGCTCCCGTATTGCGAATCGCGAAATAATAAAATGTGGTAAAATGAAAGGATATAGAGTAAAAGAGTATGGTATGCCCGTCAAGCGGTATTGCCAGGCATTGGATTTGAAAAACAACCCGGAACTGATAGCGGAATACCGGAAAATACATAGTCGCGAAGAAGCTTGGCCGGAAATTCGGGCAGGAATCCGTTCAGTGGGGATACTGGAAATGGAAATCTATATCGTAGGCTGCAAGCTGTTCATGATTGTGGAAACACCGCTTGATTTTGACTGGGATAGCGCGATGAAACGCCTGGCACAGTTGCCCAGACAGGCAGAGTGGGAAGATTATGTGGCACGTTTTCAGGAATGCGTGCCGGGAAGCAGTTCTGCCGAGAAATGGCAGCTGATGGAGCGTATGTTTTATTTATATGAATCTTAAAAAGTTATCACTATGGAATACCATGAAATAGGAAAAACGGGGATGAAGGTATCCTCTTTGAGTTTCGGAGCTTCTTCTTTGGGGGGAGTCTTCCATGACATTAAAGAAAAAGAAGGATTGGAAGCGGTGTTTACCGCCATTGATTTGGGAATGAATTTTATCGATGTGTCTCCTTATTACGGACATTATAAGGCTGAAACGGTATTAGGAAAGGCCCTGAAGGAGATTCCTCGCGACAAGTATTATCTCTCTACGAAGGTAGGACGTTATGGAAAAGACGGGATAAATACCTGGGATTATTCCGGGAAGCGGGCTACGGAGAGCGTGTACGAAAGTATGGATCGCTTGCATGTGGACTATATCGACCTGATTAATGTGCACGACATTGAGTTTGCCGATTTGAATCAGGTGGTTAATGAGACTTTACCGGCTTTGGTGGAGTTAAGAGAGAAAGGGGTAGTAGGTCATGTGGGTATCACTGACTTGCAACTGGAGAATTTGAAATGGGTGATTGACTATTCGCCGGCAGGAACGGTAGAGTCGGTGCTGAACTTCTGTCATTATTGCTTGTGCGATGACAAGCTGGTCGATTTCCTGGACTATTTTGAGTCGAAAGGTATCGGGGTAATCAGTGCCTCTCCATTGTCTATGGGCTTGCTGACCGAAAGAGGTGTACCATCATGGCACCCGGCTCCTCAGTCGTTGGTAGAGGCTTGCCGAAAGGCCATGGAGCATTGCAAGAGTAAGAATTATCCGATAGAAAAACTGGCCATGCAGTATGCCGTGAGCAATCCGCGCATTGCTACGACGTTGTTCAGTACGGCCAATCCGCAGAATGTGAAGAAGAATGTGGCTTTCATAGAGGAACCGATGGATGAAACACTGGTACGTGAGGTGCGTGAAATTATCGGCGACCAGTTCCGTGTAAGTTGGGCTAATTCTTAAAGGAGGAATTTGTATATGGGGTTTATAATAATCGATGCACATTCTCATTTGTGGTTAAAACAGGATGCGGTGGTTGAAGGACTGCCTATCCGCACTTTGGAGAATGGAAGGTCATTGTTCATGGGGGAAGTGAGACAGATGCTTCCCCCGTTCATGACCGATGGAGTAAACAGTGCCGAAGTGTTCTTATCTAACATGGACTATGCGCAGGTGTCTGCGGCCGTAGTGACGCAAGAGTTTATCGACGGGTTTCAGAATGACTATTTAGCCGAGGTTACAGCCCGTTATCCCGATCGTTTCTTTGTATGCGGAATGTGTGAGTTCCGTAAGCCGGGCTATCTGGATCAGGCGCGTCAGCTTATTGCACAGGGATTCAAGGGGATTAAGATTCCTGCACAGCGTTTGTTGCTCAAAGAGGGGCGTGTAAGATTAAACTGTGAGGAAATGATGCAGATGTTCCACCTGATGGAGCAGAACGGGGTGCTGCTTTCCATTGATATGGCTGACGGAGATACACAGGTGGGCGAACTGGAGGAGGTAATTCAGGAGTGCCCGAAATTGAAGGTGGCCATCGGACATTTCGGTATGGTAACCCGTCCTCAGTGGAAGGAACAGATCAAGTTGGCTCGTCATCCTCATGTACGTATTGAATCGGGAGGGATTACCTGGTTGTTCAATGACGAGTTTTATCCGTTTAAGGGGGCGGTAAGAGCTATCCGTGAGGCTGCTGAGCTGGTCGGCTTTGAGAAACTGATGTGGGGGTCGGATTATCCGCGTACCATAACGGCCATTACTTATCGTATGTCGTACGACTTTGTGAGCAAATCCGATGAATTGACAGAAAGAGAGAAAGCACTCTTCTTGGGAGAAAATGCCCGCAGTTTCTATGGTTTCCATAATCTGCCGGAGCTTCCTTACATTAAGAATATGTCGGAATAAACAAATGGGGAAATGATGAAAAACAATAATAGCTATAAATTACCGCTTGCACTGGTTTTCAGCCTGTTCTTTTTGTGGGCTATTAGCAGTAACCTGTTGCCTACCATGATTCGGCAGTTGATGAAGACCTGCGAGCTGAATACCTTTGAAGCGTCTTTTACGGAAACTGCTTACTGGCTGGCGTATTTTATTTTCCCGATTCCGATAGCCATGTTCATGAAGCGGTATAGCTATAAAGCTGGTATCATCTTTGGCTTGGTGTTGGCGGCAGCAGGTGGTCTGTTATTCTTTCCGGCTGCCATGCTGAAAGAATATTGGGCTTATCTGTGCATCTTCTTTGTTATCGCTACCGGGATGTGTTTCTTGGAAACAGCAGCCAATCCGTACGTAACGGCTTTAGGTGATGCAGCTACAGCTCCTCAACGTTTGAATCTGGCGCAGTCATTTAATGGGTTGGGAGCTTTTATTGCAGCCATGTTTCTGAGTAAACTGATATTGAGTGGCACACACTATACGCGTGAAACGCTTCCGGCGGATTATCCGGGCGGATGGGAAGCCTATATCCAGTTTGAGACGGATGCTATGAAAACTCCTTATCTGGCATTGGCGGTATTGCTGCTGGTCATTGCGGGAATCTTTATTTTCTCCAGGTTGCCTAAGATTGGGGATGAAGGGCAGCGGGGCACTTCTAAGGAGAAACTGATTGATTTCAGTGTATGGAAGCGGTCGCATCTGCGGTGGGGCGTCATTGCACAGTTTTTTTATAATGGCGGACAGACAGCTATCAACAGTCTGTTTTTAGTCTATTGCTGTTCGTATGCCGGTATTTCGGAGTCGGAAGCTACTACCTATTTCGGCCTGTATATGCTGGCCTTCCTGCTTGGACGATGGATTGGTACCGGACTGATGATTCGTTTCCGTCCGCAAGATATGTTGCTGGTCTATGCATTGGTGAATATCCTGCTTTGTGCCATAGTTGCTGTGTGTGGAGGCTGGATTGGTCTGTATGCCATGCTGGGCATCTCGTTCTTCATGTCCATCATGTATCCTACCCAGTTCTCGTTGGCATTGAAAGATTTGGGCAGTCAGACGAAAAGTGGCTCTGCTTTTCTGGTGATGTCAATAGTGGGTAATGCTTGCCTGCCCCAGTTTACGGCTTATCTGATGCACGTTAATGAACAAATGTATCATCTGGCGTATGTGGTTCCGATGGTTTGTTTCTTGTTCTGTGCTTATTACGGGTGGAGAGGATACAAAGTATTGGATTGAGATTGTACATCTGAAAATAAAAATAATAAGAAAATGAAAGCGGTTCAAATTGCAGCTCCCCAGCAAATGGCAGTCGTAGAGATTGAGAAGCCTGAACTGAAGGCTGGGGAAATATTGGTAAAGATTGAATATGTAGGTTTCTGTGGTTCTGACTTGAATACTTATCTGGGGCGGAACCCGATGGTGAAAATGCCGGTTATTCCGGGGCATGAGGTTGGGGCGGTGATAGAAGCCGTAGGACCGGGCGTACCGGAGAGTTTTAAGAAGGGCATGAATGTGACGTTGAATCCTTATACGAATTGCGGGAAATGTGCTTCGTGCCGGAATGGACGGGTCAATGCCTGTGAACACAATGAGACGTTGGGCGTACAGCGTAATGGGGTAATGTGTGAATATGCGGTACTTCCTTGGTCGAAAGTTATTCCGGCTGAAGGCATTTCTTCCCGTGACTGCGCCTTGATTGAACCAATGAGTGTGGGTTTTCATGCGGTATCACGTGCGCAGGTGATTGACAATGAAGTGGTGATGGTGATAGGTTGTGGTATGGTCGGTATGGGAGCCATTGTGCGTGCGGCTTTGCGCGGGGCTACCGTAATTGCCGTAGATTTGGATGATGAAAAGCTGGCACTGGCACGTAAGGTAGGAGCAGCGTATGTCATCAATTCGCGTACGGAGAATGTGCACGAGCGTATGCTGGAATATTCCAATGGAATAGGAGCCGATGTGGTTATCGAGGCGGTAGGTAGTCCGGCTACTTATGTAATGGCGGTCGATGAGGCCAGCTTTACAGGGCGTGTGGTTTGTATCGGTTATGCCAAAAGTGGAGTAGAGTTTCAGACAAAATACTTTGTGCAGAAGGAATTGGATATACGTGGTTCCCGAAATGCATTGCCAGCTGATTTCCACGCCGTAATACACTACATGAAAACAGGAAATTGTCCGGTGGAACAGTTGATATCGAGCGTTGTATCTCCTGAAAATGTATCGGAAGCAATGGAAGGTTGGGTGGCGAATCCGGGTAAAGTATTCCGTATTTTAGTGAAATTCTAAAAGACCTCAGAAAAGAAAGAATTGAGGTTCATGTGTTTAATAATAGCGTACTTGCGTCTCTCGAAGAAGTGCAAGTACGTTTTTTTTATGTCAGATTGTTCCGTTTGTGTATTGAAAAGTTGTACTTTTGGCATATCTTACAAGTTTATTTTAATCAACCATAAATTAATGCGTAGATGAACACAAAAAGCATCTTTTTAGTTCTGTGTTGTCTGACCGCCTTTCCATCCTATGCACAGCATGTGCCAACCCTGGAGGAAGTGGTGAACGGAGGTCTGATTGTCACGAAGGGCGAAAGCCGGGTAAACTGGCTTTCAGAGGGGAACAGTTATTCAAAGAAAGAGAAAAATCCGGCTGGGGGATACGATATCGTTTCGTATACGGCCGGTAAAAACAAGCGTGAGGTACTTATTCCTGCTTCCATGTTCGTAAAGCCGGGTACTTCCGACACGTTGTCTGTCCGTAGTTTTAGTTTTGACACCTCACATAAGCAGGTTTTGGTGTATACCAATACACGGCGTGTCTGGAGGTATGATACGCGCGGAGACTATTGGGTATTGAACATGGAAACAGGCAAGTTGAGGCAATTAGGAGCACTGTTGCCAGAGAGCAGTCTGATGTTTGCCAAGTTTTCACCCGATGGTACACGTGTGGCTTATGTCAGTGGGAATAATATCTATGTAGAGTATGTTTCCGACGGGAAGGTTGTACAGTTAACACATGATGGAAGCAGTACAATTGTGAACGGTACATTCGATTGGGTATATGAAGAAGAATTTTCCTGCCGTGACGGATTTCGCTGGAGTCCCGATGGCAAGTACATAGCCTACTGGCAGAGCGATACGGAAGGTACCGGATGGTTTGACATCATCAACAATGTCGATTCACTTTATCCGAAAATCCTTCGTTTTCCTTATCCGAAAGCCGGAACAACGAACTCGGCAGTTAAGGTGGGGTACGTAGCTGCTTCCGGTGGAGAAACCACATGGATTGATCTGCCTGGTGACCCTCGTCAGAATTATATCATGCGAATGGATTTTATACCGGAAAGCAATGATTTGTTTATCCAGCAGATGAACCGTCCACAGAATACGAACAAGGTGTGGATTGCTACCATCGGAGGCGGTGCTCCGAAGAATATCCTGACAGAAACAGATGCCGCATGGGTGGAAACGAACGACCAGGTGACCTGGCTGAAGAATAATACTTACTTTACATGGCAGAGTGAACGAAGCGGCTGGCGTCATCTTTACCGCGTAAGTCGTGATGGAAAGGACATTCAGCCCATTACCAAAGGGGAGTTCGACTTTATCGAACAGGTGGGCATGGACGTGAAGAAAGGTCTCGTCTATTTCATTGCTTCACCCGATAATTATACTCAACGGTATCTTTATTCTGCCGAGTTATTGGGAAAAGGTGAGGTGAAACGTCTCAGTCCGATGGATGAGCAGGGACAGCATCGGTATGATTTGTCTCCCGACGGGAAATATGCGGTACATACGTTTAGCAATTCTGTGACTCCTCCCCGGATAGAGATGGTGGCTTTGCCTTTTCATAAAACGGTGTCAGTCATTGAAGATAACCAGAAAGCTGCGTCGCAGTACCGGCAACTTCAGTTAAGTCCGAAGGAGTTTGTCAAGACTCGTTCCGGCGAACTGCAACTGGATGCATGGATGATCAAGCCCGTTAATTTTGATCCGTCGAAGAAATATCCGGTAATCATCGATGTATATGGTGAACCTGCAGGTTCTACGGTGCAGGATGTATGGCAGGGAGGCGATCTGTGGCATCAGTACCTGGCTAATCAGGGATATATTGTAGTCAGCATCGAGAACCGTGGGGCTGCGGCTCCCCGCGGACGGGAATGGAGAAAGTGTATCTATGGAGAAGTTGGAACGTTTGCTTCGCAAGATCAGGCACAGGGAATTCTTGATTTGGCCCGTCAGTATTCCTTTATTGATACTTCCCGTATTGGTATTACGGGCTGGAGTGGGGGAGGCAGCCAGACGTTGAACTGCATGTTCCGCTATCCGGATGTGTTTTGCACGGGTATTGCTATTGCTTTCGTGTCCGACCAGCGGCTATATGATACGATTTATCAGGAACGTTACATGAATACACCTCAGGCTAATCCGGAGGGTTATCGTAAGGGTTCTCCTATTACTTATGTAGAGGGGCTGAAGGGTAACCTGCTGCTTATTCATGGTACGGGTGACGACAATGTGCATTACCAGAGTTGTGAGATGCTGGTGAATGAACTGGTGAAACACGGTAAGGTATTTTATCAGCTGTCCTATCCCATGCGTTCACATTCCATCAGTGAGCGGGAAGGTACCACATATCACCTTCGCAAGTCTATGACAGATTATTTCTTGAAAAATCTTCCGGCGGGAGGACGATAAACGATAAGAAAGGCTGACCTCAATTCTGAGGTTGGCCTTTCTTCTTGGACGATAATCTGAATTATTAGTGAATTTTTCAGGTTTTTACCTTGATTCTTGTTGGTTTAAGTCAATCTCAATTCTATGAGGTGAAAAAAGTGTTATTTGATAGCCTTTAGATTTTTACTATTTCGAGTTTGATTGTCGGCATAATGTATTGTTTAACAAGTGAAACAATAGTGAAACAAGTGCCTTAAAAAGAATAAAAAGATATAGGAACAACAGCTTGTAATCGGGAGTTTGGACACGAAAAAAGGCTCTATTCCGTTAGAAATGAGCCTTTTTTCGTGGACCAGCCAGGGCTTGAACCTGGGACCTCCAGATTATGAGTCTGTTGCTCTAACCAACTGAGCTACAAGTCCGGTATTCCAAAAGAATTAGTTTGGAAATGCGTTGCAAAAGTAATGGTTTGAGTTGAAATCTGCAATATCTAGCTAGAAAAAAATGATAAAAAAAACTAATGGGACAGATGCTTGCAATATATGTTGTATTTTTGCCGACATTAATAATTAATTATCAGACGTATGTCACACAACACACAAGATTCTCGTTTTAAGGGGTTAACTGATCAAGAAGTTCTTCAAAGTCGTCAAAAATATGGGGTGAATCTGCTGACTCCTCCCAAGCGTCCCTCAATCTGGAAACTGTATCTGGAGAAGTTTCAGGACCCGGTTATTAAAGTGCTACTTGTTGCAGCAGCTTTTTCTTTGCTAATTTCAATTATTGAAAGTGAATATGCAGAGACAATCGGTATATTTTTTGCTATTTTTTTGGCTACCGGCATTGGATTCTATTTTGAATATGATGCCAATAAGAAATTTGATTTGTTGAATGCCGTAGGAGAGGAAACTCCGGTAATGGTAATTCGTAATGGTAAAGTACATGAGATTCCTAAAAAATATATTGTCGTAGGGGATGTGGTGATATTGAATACCGGTGATGAAATTCCGGCAGACGGGGTATTACTGGAAGCAGTGTCATTACAAGTAAATGAATCAAGCCTAACCGGTGAATTGATGGTGAATAAAACCACGGATGAGGCTCATTTTGATGAAGAAGCTACTTATCCGTCCAATTCCGTAATGCGTGGAACGACAGTAACGGATGGTCACGGAGTGATGTGCGTAGAAAGAGTGGGAGATGCTACCGAAATTGGTAAGGTGGCTCGGCAGGCTACAGAACAAAGCCAGGAACAGACTCCGTTGAATTTACAATTGACTAAATTGGCTAATCTGATAGGAAAGGTTGGTTTTACAATTGCCATATTGACTTTCGTAATCTTTACAGCGAAAGATTTGTATGCGTATTTGAGTGTGACGGCTGTGACCGACTGGCATCAGTGGCTTGAAATAGCACGTATCGTGTTGAAGTATTTTATGATGGCTGTCACCTTGATTGTGGTAGCGGTACCGGAAGGATTGCCTATGAGTGTGACCTTGAGTCTGGCATTGAACATGCGCCGTATGCTGAAAACGAACAATCTGGTTCGTAAGATGCATGCATGCGAAACAATGGGAGCCATTACGGTGATTTGTACAGATAAGACAGGTACACTGACACAGAACCTGATGCAGGTGTATGATGCGCAGTTGGATGAATCTCAGAAGAACCTGATAGCAGAAGGCATAGCGACAAACTCTACCGCTTTCCTGGAAGAGAAAGAAGGAGAAGGTAAGCCGTCCGGAGTAGGAAACCCTACGGAGGTGGCTCTTTTGCTTTGGCTGAATGAACAGGGAATGGATTACATTTCATTGAGAAATCAGGCAAAGACGGTAAATCAGCTTACTTTTTCTACGGAAAGAAAATACATGGCTACGCTGGTCGAGTCTTCTGTCTTGAACGCACGTGTACTTTATGTGAAGGGGGCTCCTGAGATAGTGATGGGAAAATGTAATCTGGAAGGAAGCCGGATTAAGCAATATAATGAACAGCTTTTGGCTTACCAGAATCAGGCTATGCGTACATTGGGAGTGGCTTATAAGGTGATACCTGAAAATAGCAATACGGATTGTGCGGAACTGGTGAAAGAAGGCGGATTGACATTTATGGGAATTTTCGCTATCAGTGACCCGATTCGTCCGGATGTGCCTGATGCGGTGAAGAAATGTCAGTCGGCTGGTATCCGTGTGAAGATTGTAACGGGAGATACTCCGGGCACAGCAACTGAAATCGCACGACAAATCGGGCTGTGGACATCGGAAGATACGGAACGGAACCGCATTACCGGAGTGGAGTTCGCTGCCTTGAGCGATGAAGAAGCTTTGGAAAGAGTGGTCGATTTGAAGGTGATGAGCCGTGCACGTCCGATGGATAAGCAACGTCTGGTACAGTTGCTTCAGCAAAAAGGTGAAGTAGTAGCAGTGACTGGTGACGGAACAAATGACGCACCGGCATTGAATCATGCACAGGTGGGTTTGTCTATGGGAACAGGTACTTCTGTGGCGAAAGAGGCCAGTGATATTACGTTGTTGGATGACTCCTTCCATAGCATTGCTACTGCAGTGATGTGGGGACGTTCGTTGTATAAGAATATCCAGCGCTTTATTGTGTTCCAGCTGACCATCAATGTAGTAGCTTTGCTGAGCGTGTTGCTGGGTGCCTTTTTAGGTACGGAACTTCCGCTGACGGTTACTCAAATGCTGTGGGTGAACCTGATTATGGATACATTTGCAGCAATGGCGTTGGCGTCTATTGCACCGAGCATGGATGTAATGAATGAAAAACCTCGCAAGCGTACTGATTTTATCATATCTCCTGCCATGCGGAACAATATATTCGGTGTGGGTGCCGGATTCTTGATTGTACTGATGGGGCTGCTGGCTTTCTTTAAGAACATGCCTGGCGGTATGGATGTGCATCATCTGACTGTCTTCTTTACGATTTTTGTCATGCTGCAGTTCTGGAACCTGTTTAATGCCAGCGTATTTGGTACGAATCATTCTATCTTTAAAGATGCCGGTCATGCGATGGGTATGTTAGGAGTGGCATTGATTATTCTGGTTGGTCAGTTCATTATTGTTACTTTTGGAGGCAAGGTTTTCCGTACAGAGCCTTTGCCTGCATTGGAATGGGCTTATATCATAGCCGGTACTTCTGTGGTACTTTGGATTGGTGAGATTTGGCGAGGAGTTAAACGGATGATGAAAAAATGAACCGGATTAAAAATATTATATTTGATTTAGGCGGTGTGCTCCTTGACTTGGATGTTAACCGTTGTATGGAACGTTTGGAGGAGGTTGGACTGCGTGAAGTGCGTCAGTGGATGACCGGAACGAATGAAAAAGGATTCTTTAAGGAGTATGAGTGCGGCACACTGACTACGGACCAGTTTCGGAATCGTATTTGCAAAGAAGTGGGTCGTGAACTTCCGGGTGAGGAGATAGATCAGATATGGAATGCTATGTTGAAAGATATTCCAGATTATAAGTTCGAATTGTTATTGAAACTTCAAGAGAACTATAAATTGTATTTATTAAGTAATACAAATGATTTGCATTGGGAGCATTGTGCTGATAAGTTCGTTTATAAAGGAATGCAGATGCTTGGTTGCTTTACGCGAGTGTTTCTTTCATATCAGATGCATTTAGCAAAGCCTGATGCTGAAATTTTTCGGACCGTATTGAAAGAGGCAGGGATTAAAGCAGAAGAAACTCTTTTTGTAGATGATTCCAAAGATAATTGTCAGGCAGCTTCTTTATTAGGGATTAAAGTTTTTCACTATGTTCCAGGAGATAATCTGGAAATACAACTTCAAAATTTCATAAGTAAATAAATGGAAATAGTTACAGGTTCTGCAAGTATAAGTCTTCCCCCATGTGTAGCGACGATAGGCTGTTTTGATGGAGTACATAGAGGACATCAATATTTGCTTGAGCAAGTTCATAATATTGCCAAGGCAGAAGGTATCGCTTCTTGTTTGATAACTTTTGCTAATCATCCTCGGCAGGTTTTGGATACCAGTTTTCGTCCTCGGCTGCTCACGTGTCTTTCCCAGAAAATAGAACGTTTTGAACAGTCACCGATAGAGTATTGCGTGTTGTTGCCTTTCACAAAGGAGTTGTCGCTGCTATCTGCTCGTGAATTTATGAAGGTTCTGCATGAAGAATATCAAGTGCAGACTCTTTTTGTAGGCCATGATCATCATTTTGGTCATAGTCAGGATGAAGGTTTTCAGGAGTATTGCCAATATGGGAAAGAATTTGGTATGCGAGTGATGCAATCTAAGGCCTTAACGGAAGATGGAGTTTCTGTCAGTTCTACCTTGATTCGTTCTTGCTTGTGTGAGGGAAAGATAGAATTGGCAAATTCTTATCTAGGTTATCATTATTATTTGACCGGAAGGGTGGTTGACGGTCGTAAGGTAGGGCGTACTTTGGGCTTCCCTACAGCCAATATTCAGCCTTTGTGCGCAGATAAACTATTACCTGCATTGGGAGTGTATGCGGTATATGTCTATTTAGGAGGAAAACGGTACGAGGGAATGCTGAACATTGGAAGTTGTCCGACTGTACACGATGGAGACAAGTCAATAACAGTGGAGGTGCATATCCTGGATTTTGAAAAGGATATTTATCAGGAAACCATAAAAGTAGAGTTTATAGACTATATACGTCCTGAAGTGAAATTTGAAAATGTGGAAGAGTTGACGTTGCAATTGCAAAAAGATAAGATTGTTGCAAAAAAACTTTTAGACCAAAAGGAATAAACTATTTGGCAGCATTTGAATTGTCTGTATCTTTGCAGCAAATTAGATATTTGAATTGAATGAAAACATTTGAAGAACTTGGCGTTTCGCAAGAAATACGCAAGGCAATTGAGGAAATGGGATATGAAAATCCCATGCCCGTGCAGGAAGAAGTGATCCCGTATTTGTTGGGAAACGGCAATGATGTAGTGGCTCTGGCACAAACCGGAACCGGAAAAACAGCCGCATTTGGTCTGCCGCTGATTCAGAAGATTGATGTGAAAAATTGTGTGCCGCAGGCATTGGTGCTTTGCCCGACACGTGAACTTTGTCTGCAAATTGCAGGTGACTTGACTGACTACTCTAAGTATATTACAGATTTGAAGATTTTGCCGGTCTATGGCGGGTCTTCCATCGATAGTCAAATCCGTAGTATGAAAAGAGGTGTGCACATTATTGTAGCAACTCCCGGTCGTTTGATTGACTTGATGGAACGTAAAGTAGCCCGTTTGGAAACTGTCCGCGACGTCGTGATGGACGAGGCTGACGAGATGCTGAACATGGGTTTTACGGATAGTATAAATACAATTCTTGAGAATGTCCCGAAAGATAGAAATACATTGATGTTTTCCGCAACGATGAGTCCGGAAATTGCTCGTATTGCTAAAACCTATTTGCACGATGCGAAGGAAATTACTATCGGAACGAAGAATGAAGGGAGCAAGAATGTAAATCATGTAGCATATATCGTACATGCGAAGGATAAATATTTGGCTCTGAAGCGTGTGGTTGATTTTTATCCTCAAATTTATGGCATTGTTTTTTGTCGTACACGAAAAGAAACTCAAGAGATTGCTGATAAACTTATACAAGATGGATATAGTGCAGATTCTTTACACGGAGAATTGAGTCAGGCTCAACGTGATTTGGTAATGCAGAAGTTCCGTCAACGCCATTTGCAGCTTCTTGTTGCAACGGATGTGGCAGCCCGTGGGTTGGATGTGGACAGCTTGACTCATGTGATTAATTACGGTTTGCCGGATGATATTGAAAGCTATACGCATCGGAGTGGTCGTACAGGACGTGCCGGAAAAACAGGAATTTCGATTGCCGTTATTAATTTGCGCGAAAAGGGTAAAATGCGCGAGATTGAGCGTATTATCAAGAAAAAATTTGAAGTTAGCGAGTTGCCTACCGGAAAGGAAATTTGCGAACAGCAGTTGATAAAGGTTATTGATGATATTGAAAAGGTAAAGGTCAGTGAGGAGGAAATCGAGACTTTCCTTCCAGGAATTTATCGTAAACTTGATTGGCTGAGTAAAGAGGATTTGATTAAACGTGTTGTTTCTTTGGAGTTTAACCGTTTCTTGGATTATTATAAGAATGCACCTGAGATAGAGCAACCTAAGGCTAATGATAAAAAAGCGGAAACGAAAGAATCTCGTAAAGGAGATAAAGAAAAAGTTGGCCGTAAAGCTGAGAAAGGATATACGCGTTTATTCTTGAATTTGGGAAAAACAGATGGATTTTATACGAATCAGATTATAGATTTGGTAAATCGCAACCTGAAAAAAGAACGAATCCAAATTGGTCGTATTGATTTGATGCAGAATTTCTCGTTTTTTGAAGTGATTCAAGAACAGACTCCTCAGGTGATAAAGGCTTTGAATAAAGTTGTATTGAGCGGGGGACGTAAAGTTTGTGTAGAGATTGCGGGTGAGAATACAGGGAAAAGCGATAAGAGTGGAAAGAAAAAGAAAGTAGCGACTGAAAAGAAAGCTGATAAGCCTTCAAAAGTAGAGAAGGCGAAGAAACCAAGCCGGGAAGAAAGAGGGTATACCAGTCCTCGCGGTCCGAAAAAAAAGGATGATTGGAAACAGTTTTTCCAGCAGGATAATCAACCGCTTCGTGGAGAGGAACCTGATTTCTCAGAAGAAGGTTGGGCTAAACGCAGCAAACGTAAAAAATAAATAAAAAGCCGGAAGGGAACAATTCCCTTCCGGCTTTTTATTTATTTGAAGATGCCTTCTGTTGTCATTTGTATACGTTTGATACTTCCGTCTTTTTGGTAAAAAAGTGAGTCAATACAGATGGATCTTCTGAATCCGCAGCCATCAGTATTTATGCTTCCGTTATGGTAGATGAAGTAGGATTTCCCTTTAAAATCGATGATGGCCTGATGGTTGGTATTGGAGTTTCCGGCTATTTCATTGAGGATACCTTTATAGATCCAGGGCCCATTGATGTTCTTGCTCATGGCATAGCATATTTTTTCTGGGAATTCTGAAGCGAAAGACAGGTAGTACCAGTCTCCATGTTTGTGAACCCAAGGTGCTTCTGTGTATCTGGGAAGGCTGATGGGATGGATGGGACCGTCCAGTTCTGTCATATTGTCTTTTAGTTTTGCATAGTAACATTGTGTGTTTCCCCAGAAAAGATAAGCTTGACCGTCATCGTCGATAAAGACCGTCGGGTCAATATCGTCCCATGCAATGGAAGTGTATTGGGTGGTCATGTCGTTGGTAATCAGTGCACTGTCGCGTGCATCTTTAAAAGGTCCTATGGGAGAGTCAGATACGGCAACTCCAATTGACTTCCCGGGAATAGTGGCATGTTCGACGGTGACATACCAGTAGAATTTCCCGTTACGTTCAATTACCTGACTGGCCCACGCTTCTCCTTTTGCCCACTTGAAATCGGTAGCTTTCAACGTATAGGCATGTTCGGTAAAGGTTTTCATGTCTTTGGTAGAGAAAATGCACCATTCGTTCATCAGATAATATTGCTGAGGTGCGGGACATTCATCGTGGCCGGCATAAATATATACTGTGCCGTCGTGGACTAATGCGGCTGGATCACCTAGATATTTATAGGAAACCACCGGGTTTTGAGTCGCTACAAATGTAGTATCTTTTTGTGCGGCTTGTAGGATAGATGAATGTGTGCTAAGAATGGAAAGTGTAATAATCCCTAGGTTAATTAATGGATGTTTCATTATATGTTAATTTGATAATGGTTCTGCTGCAAAGATAACCGTGTCATGCTGTGTAATGGTGGACAAAAAGCTTTTTGAAGTGGATTATGGGCGTGTAAGCTAGAAAAAGAATGTGATTTATTAGTTTACTCCAACTTTTTTCCTACATTTGCCGTATAAATTCATTAAACAGTTTAATCATTATGGAAAACGAAAACAAAAATCAGCTTCAGATAGAATTAAAAGAAGAAGTGGCACAGGGAACTTATGCGAATCTTGCAATTATTACTCATTCAAGTTCTGAATTTATCCTTGACTTTGTACGTGTGATGCCGGGTTTGCCGAAAGCAGGCGTTCAATCTCGTATTGTAATGACTCCGGAACATGCAAAGCGTCTGATGTTTGCATTGCAGGACAATGTCACTAAGTATGAACAGAATTTTGGTCAGATTCGGATGCCGGAACAGCAAGCACAAGGTGGAAAAACTTTCGTTCCACCGTTGAGCGATTTCAAAGGAGAAGCTTAAAAAAATATAAATAGCGGATTCAAAAGGCTCATTTCCCGTTTTTTTCGGGAAATGAGCTTTTTTCTTTTTAAAAACAGTTTGTCTATTAAAAAGTTATTTGTAATTTTGCAGCCCGAAATGTAGTATTTCGACAAGGATTGTAGAAACAATAAGAAACAAATATATAACAATTAAAAATCAAACAAAATGCCTACTATTCAACAGTTAGTAAGAAAAGGAAGAACGGTTTTGGTTGATAAGAGTAAATCACCGGCATTGGATTCATGTCCTCAGAGACGTGGCGTTTGCGTACGTGTTTACACTACAACTCCGAAAAAACCGAACTCAGCAATGCGTAAAGTTGCTCGTGTGCGTCTGACAAACTCTAAGGAAGTGAACTCTTACATTCCGGGAGAAGGACATAACTTGCAGGAACACTCAATCGTTTTGGTTCGTGGTGGTCGTGTGAAAGACCTTCCGGGTGTACGTTATCACATCGTTCGTGGTACACTGGATACAGCAGGTGTAGCAGGTCGTACACAGAGACGTTCTAAGTATGGTGCTAAGCGTCCGAAACCAGGACAGGCAGCTCCGGCAGGAAAAGGTAAGAAATAATCCTTGCTGAGTACAATCCTTATTAAGAAAAAACTTTTATAAATTCGTTTTGGTTTGTTGGAAAAGCTTTAAGGTTGAGTAAATGCTTCGGAGGAAGCGTTGAAGTAGACAGAGATGCAGCCCCAAACTAAACATTATTATCAAACAAAATGAGAAAAGCAAAACCAAAAAAACGTGTGATCCTTCCGGATCCAGTATTTAATGATCAGAAGGTTTCTAAGTTCGTAAACCATCTGATGTATGATGGAAAGAAGAACACTTCTTACGAAATCTTCTACAACGCACTGAAAACAGTTGAAACTAAGCTTCCGGGTGAAGAAACTTCAGCATTGGAAGTTTGGAAAAAAGCTCTTGATAACGTAACTCCTCAGTTGGAAGTAAAATCTCGCCGTATCGGTGGTGCTACTTTTCAGGTTCCTACCGAAATTCGTCCGGATCGTAAGGAGTCAATCTCTATGAAGAATCTGATTGCTTTTGCCCGTAAACGTGGTGGAAAGTCAATGGCTGATAAATTGGCTGCAGAAATCCTTGATGCATACAACGAACAGGGTGGTGCTTTCAAACGTAAGGAAGATATGCACCGTATGGCTGAAGCTAACCGTGCTTTCGCTCACTTCAGATTTTAATCTAGTTAATAACTTTAAGACGAATTAAAATGGCTAAACATGATTTGCATTTGACCCGTAACATCGGAATCATGGCGCACATCGATGCTGGTAAGACAACTACTTCTGAACGTATCTTGTTTTACACAGGTTTGACTCATAAGATTGGTGAGGTACACGATGGTGCTGCTACCATGGACTGGATGGAACAGGAGCAGGAACGTGGTATTACTATTACTTCAGCTGCTACAACTACTTATTGGAAGTATGCTGGTAACAAGTATAAAATCAACTTGATTGACACTCCGGGACACGTGGACTTTACTGCGGAAGTAGAACGTTCACTCCGTGTATTGGATGGTGCTGTGGCTACTTATTGTGCTGTAGGTGGTGTTGAACCTCAGTCAGAAACAGTATGGCGTCAGGCTGATAAATACAATGTTCCTCGTATCGGTTATGTTAACAAGATGGACCGTTCTGGAGCTGACTTCTTCGAAGTTGTTCGTCAGATGAAGGATGTATTGGGTGCTAATCCATGTCCGGTTGTAATTCCTATCGGTGCAGAAGAATCTTTCAAAGGTGTAGTTGACCTGATTAAGATGAAAGCTATCTTGTGGCACGATGAAACAATGGGTGCTGACTATGATGTAGAAGAAATCCCTGCAAACTTGGTAGACGAAGCTCAGGAATGGAGAGATAAGATGCTCGAAAAAGTAGCTGAGTTTGATGAAGCTTTGATGGAGAAATATTTCGATGATCCTTCTACAATTACAGAGGAAGAAGTAATGCGTGCTTTGCGTGCAGGTACTTTGAAGATGGAAATCGTTCCGATGTTGTGTGGATCTTCATTCAAGAACAAAGGTGTACAGACATTGCTTGATTATGTATGTGCATTCTTGCCTTCTCCGCTGGATACTCCGAACATCGTTGGTACTAATCCGAACACAGGTGCTGAAGAAGACCGTAAACCGGATGAAGATGAAAAGACTTCAGCTTTGGCATTTAAGATTGCTACTGACCCGTATGTAGGTCGTTTGACTTTCTTCCGTGTGTACTCAGGTAAGGTAGAAGCTGGTTCATATATTTACAACTCTCGTTCAGGAAAGAAGGAACGTGTATCTCGTTTGTTCCAGATGCACTCAAACAAGCAGAATCCTGTGGAAGTAATCAGCGCTGGTGATATTGGTGCTGGTGTAGGTTTCAAGGATATTCGCACTGGTGATACTCTTTGCGATGAAACTGCTCCGATCGTTCTTGAATCAATGGACTTCCCGGAACCGGTTATCGGTATCGCAGTAGAGCCTAAGACTCAGAAAGACCTTGACAAGTTGTCTAACGGTTTGGCTAAGTTGGCTGAAGAAGACCCGACATTTACTGTGAAGACTGACGAACAGACAGGACAGACAGTTATCTCTGGTATGGGTGAGCTTCACTTGGATATCATTATCGACCGTCTGAAACGTGAGTTCAAGGTTGAATGTAATCAGGGTCGTCCTCAGGTTAGCTACAAGGAAGCAATTACTAAGACAGTTGAATTGCGTGAAGTTTACAAGAAACAGTCTGGTGGTCGTGGTAAGTTTGCTGACATCATCGTTTCTGTAGGTCCGGTTGATGAAGACTTCAAACAGGGTGGTCTGCAGTTTATCGATGAAGTGAAGGGTGGTAACGTTCCTAAGGAATTCATTCCTTCAGTTCAGAAAGGTTTCTTGACTGCAATGAAGAACGGTGTATTGGCTGGTTATCCGCTTGATTCTTTGAAGGTCGTTTTGAAGGATGGTTCATTCCACCCGGTTGACTCTGACCAGTTGTCTTTCGAAATCTGTGCTATCCAGGCATACAAGAATGCTTGTGTGAAGGCAGGTCCGGTTCTGATGGAGCCGATCATGAAGCTGGAAGTTGTAACTCCGGAAGAAAACATGGGTGATGTAATCGGTGACTTGAACAGACGTCGTGGTCAGGTAGAAGGTATGGAAACAAGCCGTTCTGGTGCTCGTATCGTAAAAGCAATGGTTCCATTGGCTGAAATGTTCGGTTATGTAACTGCTTTGCGTACTATCACTTCAGGTCGTGCAACTTCTTCAATGACTTACGATCATCACGCTCAGGTTTCTAGCTCAATCGCTAAGACTGTACTGGAAGAAGTTAAAGGTCGCGTAGACTTGGTATAAAAAGAAATAGGATGGAAGTTGATGAGGACTAGCGAATGACTCTTAGTCCTCAAGCTTCCTTCCCAATATAAACAATTAATAATTTAATAAACAAATGAGTCAGAAAATCAGAATTAAACTGAAATCTTACGATCACAACTTGGTAGACAAGTCAGCAGAAAAGATTGTAAGAACTGTGAAGGCTACAGGTGCTATTGTAAGCGGTCCTATTCCATTGCCTACACACAAACGTATTTTTACTGTAAACCGTTCGACTTTTGTTAACAAGAAGTCACGTGAACAGTTTGAATTGTCTTCTTACAAGAGACTGATTGACATCTACAGCTCAACTGCTAAGACAGTAGACGCTTTGATGAAATTGGAATTACCGAGTGGGGTAGAAGTAGAAATTAAAGTTTAATCAATTAAAAATTAACTGAAATGCCAGGATTATTAGGAAAGAAA